>Ga0155638_1016_pt2 | contig 17371 bp, 11 predicted proteins | sample RifCSPhighO2_12_FD_107295 | JGI IMG/M metagenome (GOLD analysis project Ga0155638, IMG submission 107295) | Verrucomicrobia bacterium RIFCSPHIGHO2_12_FULL_41_10
GTAGAATGTGTCACCCAATTAACAAATCATCAGAGTGATTTTAATGATGACTGCAGCAGTAAGCCTTTGCTTCCATCTTCTATCTCCGATCTTCCATCTCTTACCGCAGCAGTGGTATCCCTCACTTCCAGGAGGCCTTCTCGCCTAATAGTTCCTTTAGAGAGTGATCGAAAACTAATAGAAACATGGGAGACCATGGAAACAGAAATAGAGGAAAATAGTGAAAGAGCTAAACTTGCAGGGAATACAGATGAAGATTACCAGTGGACTTTGGCTTCTAATCAATTGTCTGGTACAGTACGCAAGCTCAAAGAAGCGATCAAAGCCGAGAATGCCGGCAAGCCCGAAGAGGCCCGGAAATTGCGAGAAGTAGTTGATGACAGTAGATATTCTTCTGAGCTTTATACCGAAGCAGCAAAAGCTTATAGACAAGGAAAAAAAGACGAAGGTAAAAGTTGGTATAGAGCTGGTGATTTTTTTAAATTTGCAGCAGAGAAATTAAACAAAGCGGTTATAGCTGAGATTGCAGGCAAGTTAAAAGAGGCTAAAGGATTGAGAGAAGTAGTTGATAACAGCAGATATTCTTCCCAGCTTTTTATCCAATCAGCGAGAGCTTATGGGCAAGAAAAAAAAGATGAAGGTGAAAGTTGGGATCAAGCTGGTAGTAATTTGGCTAACGCAGTAATAGAATTAGAAGCAGTGATTGTAAGTGAGAGTGCCGGCAAGTCCGAAGAGGCTTTGAAATTCCGCAAAGCATTCGAGCAAAAAAAACGTCAGGCCGAGCTTTTTACGAAAGCAGCGAGAGCTTATGAACAAGGGAAAACAGTTGAAGGTAAAAATTGGAATGATGCTGCTAGTGCTTTGAATAGTGCAGCATTCGCACTAGAAGAAGCGACTAAGGCAGAAGCAAGAGGAAAGGTGGCAGAAGCCCAAGCCTTAAGAGAAGAAGTTGCAAAATATCAGAAAGAAGCAGAAGAGCATCAGCGGGAGGCGGAACAGCTATCTGGCCAGCAGGATGCAACTAAAGGCTAAAGATCGAAACAGGGTGTTCAGTAGCTTCTCAACAAATTATACAATGTATTTACACTACACCTTCGCAGCTCAATCATTTGGTTCAGATCCGTCCTCCGAAGGAGGGGATCTGAACGCTTACGAAATTGGATATAATTGGACATTAATGGATATAATTGGATATTCGGCCAACAGAAAGAATAGGGGCTAGAGGCTGTGGTCTATAGTTCAGAGCTCGCTTCCGAAGGGGGAGGCTGAATGCTACAATCCCTTATTTTATTTCAGTCGCTGCGGAGTGGAGGTTGAATGCTATTTTTAATAAGCTTGAAAATTCGGAGTGACACTCCGAGATTTCCAGTCTATTGTACAGCAGTAAGTATTCGAGTTAACCCGAATATTTCATACACATCGTAACGAGACACAGCGCGAAATTTGATAAGACAAGGCGGACGAAGGGTTTTAACGCAGTGGCTGTATGTTTCATACTGTCCCAGGGAAAATCCGAGTCCAACGTAGTATTTATCAAGTTTCTTGCAAGTCATAGTACATGGGTATGAAATATCCGGGTTAATCCTGTCGATAAAATTTTTCTAGATATGAGACTACCAACGGTACGTTGGTAGTTACTAGAATCAGAGTGATTCTTTAAACCTAAAAACGTGAATAGAGAATGGCAAACTGACATAATCTCTTGGTTTCAAAATGCTTTTTCAAATGTCTTACGTACCTAAAGGTATGCCGCGACCTTTTAAAAAACATTTTTAAATCCAATATCTTACGCCATTTTATTCATTTCTATTCCCGTTTTTAGGTTAAATTTTAACCAGCTTATCGATTAACCTTCAGTCTTTATCCTCTATTCGGCCTGTTGGCTGAATAATTATGTACTGCATGATTTTACGACAACCTATTCTTCAAGAGCTCAAAGAACGCTTAACGCATTTTCCAATTGTGGCGATTCTTGGACCACGACAGGTTGGTAAGACAACCTTGGCAAAAGAGCTGGCCAAAAAATGGAAGAAAGGTCCTGTGACTCATTTCGATTTAGAAGATCCTGATGATCTCGCTCGCCTTGCAGATCCAGCTTTTGTCTTAAAATCTCTTACAGGGTTAGTTGTGCTCGATGAGATTCAAATACGTCCTGATTTTTTTCCGCTACTCAGAGTCCTAGCGGATCGTAAACCATTACCCGCACGTTTCCTCATTCTGGGAAGTGCTGCTCCTGAATTGCTCAAGAACTCTTCAGAGAGTTTAGCAGGAAGAGTTTCTTTTTTTGAACTTCATGGATTATCTCTTATAGAATTAAGTCGTTCAAGTAAAAAGCCAGATAGTACTTGTTTGAGTGATCGTTGGATTAGGGGGGGGTTTCCTGGTTCTTTGCTCGCTAGGAATTTATTACTGAGTCAAGAATGGAGAACTTCTTTTATTAGGACTTATCTTGAACGCGATCTTCCTCAATTAGGAATTACTCTTCCTTCAATAACATTACGACGATTTTGGACAATGCTGGCGCACTACCATGGGCAAACATGGAATGGAAGTGAGTTAGGCAGATCCTTAGGCGTTACCGACAAGACGGTGTCGCGTTATTTAGATATTCTTGAGGGAACATTTATGACGTTTCGATTGCTCCCTTGGAGTTGCAATGTTAAAAAAAGAGAAGTAAAAGCTCCAAAAATCTATCTTACTGATAGTGGAATTTTCCATAGCCTTTTGAGTATTGGTGATCAACATGAGTTGTTAGCGCATCCTAAGTGTGGTGCTTCTTGGGAAGGTTTTATGATCCAGGAAGTGATTCACTATTTAAATGCTTTGCCGAGAGAAATATTTTTTTGGAAGTTGCATTCCGGTGCCGAATTGGATCTTTTGGTAATAAAGAACGGACGCAAGCTTGGGTTTGAGTTTAAACTAACTAACTCACCATCAGTAACAGCTTCTATGAAAATAGCACTTGAAACACTTCAATTAGATCATCTCTATGTGATTTGCTATGGAGTAGGTGAACCTTGGCCTCTTGCCGAAAAAATTTCTGCAGTACCAGCCATGAGCTTGGCAAAAAACAAGATTTAGCCTGTAACCTGTAACCTGCAACCTGTAGCCTATCATCATGTACACCGGCATCACCAAAGGACTTTTTCAAGTTATTCACGTTGATAAGAAGCCTTTCTTAATAACTTATACAGTAGATCTTAATGAGAATTTAGTCCATCAGTTGGGCGTCGGTGATAGTGTTTCTGTCGATGGGGTATGTCAGACAGTTGTTGCTAGAGAAGGTCATAAAGTGACTTTTCAAGCAGGGAAGGAGACTTTACTCAAAACAACATTATGCGATCTTTTTGAAGGGAGAATGGTGAGTATTGAACGAAGCTTTCGTTTTGGGGATGAGAATGGAGGTCATGAATTAGCAGGGCATATTTTTGAAACAGGAACTGTAGTTGGAGAAAAAAGTTCTGGAGATAAGAGAGACCTTTCCAATTTAAATTTAACCATTCAATGTACGCCTCACTGTCTCAAGTATATTTTTGAAAAAGGTTTTATCGGCGTAGATGGTTCTAGCCTTACCGTTGGTCAGGTAGATCGGGAGCAATCTACATTTGAAGTTCACCTGATTCCGGAGACGTTAAGACTTACCAATTTTGGTAATAAGCAGTTAGGAGATCGCGTTAATATTGAGATCGATGCCAAAAATGTTGTTATTATAGAAAGCCTAGAACGTCTTATTGCTCCTCTGGAGCGAAGGATCAAATCATTGGAAGACGCAATTCATGAAAAGAAATAGAATTTCGAAAGAACGCTAGAAACCTGTTTTTACACTCGCTGAGGCTGATGAAGAACAAGGAGTGACGGCACGCCTAGCTACAGACATGTAACGAGTAACGAGTAAAGGGTGACGAGTGTATTTTCTTGCCTGCGTCAATTGATTGAAAAAATTGCTCACTATAACCAATTAATTTTCGACAAAATGGTGTTTTTGAGTATTTATATTTTTCATTTTTGAGCTCTGAAGCATTTTCAATAAAGGATCCGGTGGTTCAGGCTCTAGATAAGCAAAATAACTTTCGATCAAAATGGTTTTGGCTTGTCACCCACACCTGATTTTTAGACTTCCTCGGTGTTTCAGGAGTGGATGTTTTATTACCATCTTTAAGTCCGATAAAACAATTCATGAACAGAAATAGAATTTCGAAAGAACTCTAAAAACCTGTCTTTAAACTCGCTGAGGCTGATGAAGAACAAGGAGTGACGGCACGCAGAAGTTGAGTGTACAGACGTCCTCGATGCTTCGAGTACCGGCACGACGCAGTTCTTCGCAGCCTCAGTAGAGTTTAAAGATAGGTTTAGAAGACTACGCCTATTTGAGCGCCCAGTACTACAGCATTAGGAATATGTCCGGTACCGCCAGGGTTAATGATCCATTGAAGGTCGGGTTGGATATAAGCAAATTTTGTCATGTTAACACGGTATCCAAATTCATAGACAAGTTCGTACGTTGGGTTGCCTTTGCCGGTCTTTTGTTGAATATTTGCGTAATTACTACTGAATTCTCCATAAGTAAAACCAGCGATGGTAAAGTCATTGCGCCGTGTTGGAATAAGTCCTGTGTAGATGGCGCCACCGTTGATTTGTAATGGTAGTAAGGAGATGTTTTCTTGAGGGCAGAGAGTCGTAACAGTCCAAAGGACAAGACCCGTATTATTTGTTGGATGAGGCCGATAGACTGTTTGATCAGCGTGCCAATAGAAACCAAAAGCATCAGGTCTTAATGCTTTACTGTTAAACTGAGTGTATTCATAGGTTGAGTAGTAGCCACCCATCCAGTAGTGGCCCATGAGTCCTTTGGAGGTATCAGGTGATGCTGGTAGTCTTGCTTTATTGAAAGCATGCTCTCTAGGGAGAGACGATTCAGTTGGCTTGTTGATACTGCTAGAGGGCAAAGATGTTTCTGTGGGCTTGAAGAACTCTGGATCCCATTCATATTGAGCCAAGAGCATCACTCCATCATGAGGATAAAAATTCCAATTAAGTCCATTGACAGAGTTTTGGGTCATTTGATAAGCACCGATACGAGCAGAAGTTGAGGAGGGAAGTTCAATTTTGAATCGACTAGCCCAGGAAGCATTGGGTGGTACGGTGAAATTTCCATTGGCGCCAAGAGATAAAGGGCGTCCATTGATCCCTTTACCCATATAAAGCCAATAGAGAGGAGAGGAGTCAAAGTCATCTCCTGCAATAAAACGACCTGATTTTATGCTGGCATGGTCATGATAAAATCTTTGTTCATAGTCGAGTTCATAAAAATGGAATGTTTCTCCGGTCCCTGTTCCTGGCATCTGAACCTGTTGGACAGGAAATTGGTTGCCAATATTTTTTTGAGAAAGGCTAATACCATCACGTTGGATGGCGCTGACCATCAAATAGCCTCCATGCCATCCGAAGAGCTTTTCTGTATTAAAGAGGCAGTTAAAAGCAATATTATCCATATAAGTTCCCCCTTTGGGATGGATGCCTCCCACAGGATTCCCTGCAATATCTGAGGTGTACGTGATGGATGGTTCAATTCCACGAGCAGTCAGTATATCGTGTCCACCAAACAAACTTTGTGAAGCATATTCATATTCAAAGATATTATGGGGTATCTTGGCTATGGCTTCATAAGGAGAGAGAGAGCCTTGAGGAGAGGGCTCTTGTTGGGTCAAGAATTCTAATAAGGTCTTACTTTTCTTAAAAGCGTGCTCTTCTGTAGATATGGTTGATGGGTTTTCTTTTGCTATATTGGCTATAGGGGATTGAGTGGTTTCATTAGTACCACCGAAGAAAGGTATAGCGATTGCTATGATATAGCAGCAAGGGAAGAGCATATGTAACCATTCGGGCAACAGGCCGAATGGAAGTTTAAGTTATAAGTTTAAGTTTAAGTTGATTTTTGGTCACTTCGTGACGAGGTGAAAAAGTTAAGCGAGATTTTTTATTCGATCTTAATTTTTGCTTTCGAAATCGCTTCAGTAAAGGATCCTAAGACACCTAAACAAATTTTACCGACTGGGTTAACCGAACATTTACTTAAAAACAGACTTCTTTCGAAACTCTACTGATGCCTTGAATTGTGGTGTTGCGCCGGTGTTGGAGCATCGAGTATGATTACATGTTAGGCTGATTTTACCAACGTCACTTTATTTCGTAGAAATAAAGAGACGTTGGTAATTACGCTAAAACGGGAAAGTGCGTTGACCAAGTTGAAGAGTGATCCATTTTAGTTCTGTCATTTCTTCAATCGAAGAATGTCCACCTTCGCGACCAAAGCCGCTATTTTTGATGCCACCAAAGGAAGCATTAGGTTCATCCAATACGGTGCAATCATTAATATGGACCATGCCGGCTTCGAGGCGGAGTGATAAATCAAAAGCCTTTTGAAGATCATTTGTGATCAATGAAGAAGAGAGTCCATAAGAACTATCATTGGCAACAGCTAGCGCTTCTTCTGAATTAGCTACGCAGATGAGTGAGGTGATGGGGCCAAAAGATTCCTTATTAAAAATTTCCATTTCACGTGTTACCCCAGCCAATATGGTTGGTTGATAGAGTGGACCAACATGTGTTCCTCCATAGAGTAAACGTGCGCCCTTGCTGACAGCATCTTGAACATGTTGATCGATTATTTCGCAGTGAGAGGCTTCGATTAGTGGCCCAATGACCGTTGCTGGATCACGAGGATCACCAACTTTTAATGTTTTAGCCTTAGCAACGAATTTTTCGCAAAAAATATCGAACAAAGGAGCTTCAATAATGATGCGTGAGCTAGCCATGCATACTTGCCCTTGATGAAAGAAAATACCAAAGGTAGCAGCATTCACAGCATAATCGATATTGGCATCCTGTAATATGATGAATGGGTTTTTACCACCCAATTCAAGTGTCAAGCGCTTCATATAGTGACCAGCCTGAGCTCCAAGGTTCAGACCAACACCGACCGAGCCAGTAAAGGTGATCATCTTTACGCGTGGATCAGCCATTAAGGTGTTTCCAATAGCTTCTGCTGGTCCTGGGATAACATTTAAGACGCCTGGTGGCAGACCTGCCTCTTCAAATATTTCAGCAATCTTTAATCCTATTACTGGTGTTAGCTGTGACGGCTTAAGGACAAAGGTATTGCCAGTGGCTAATGCGAAAGCGACTTTCTTTAGAGCAAGTATGAAAGGAGCATTGAATGGAGAAATACCAGCAATGACGCCGAGAGGTTGGCGAATAGTCATACCAATCTGTCCTGGCATGGTCATGGGAAGCATCTCACCACAAACTTGAAGAACCATAGCTGCTGCAGTGCGTAGCAGATTGACGCAGTAAGAGATTTCAAACATAGCCTTGCTTCTTATGGAACCCGTTTCATCAATGAGCACATCACAGATTTCATCCGTCCGGGCTATGATGACATCGGCAGCCTTCAGTAAAATGGCTTCACGTTCTGATGCGAGCATTTTCTGCCAGTCCTTTCGAGCACGATGAGCAGAAGCAATAGCATCTTCAACATCACTTGCTGAAGCTTGTGCAACACGTGCATAGAGTTCTCCTGTCATAGGATTGAAATCTTCAGCCACCTCCTTTTCAGATCCCATGCGCCATACACCGTTAATAAATAAAGGGAATGTTTTAATGTTCATATGTAGAGAGAGTTTGATTTTTTAAATGGATTTTTATTTTTGCTTGGTACCTGGCTTCACAACAGAAAAGTAAAGAGTAAAGGGTAAAGGGTAAAGGGTAACGAGTTTATTTTGTTGCCTGGGGCAATAGAGTTAAAAAGCTTAAAATTCAAGTTTGGCGAAACAATTTACGAGTAGAAATAGAATTTCGAAAGAACTCTAAAAACCTGTTTTTAAACTCGCTGAGACTGCGAAGAACAAGGAGTGACGGCACGCAGAAGTTAACCTGGTTATTTCATCCCCATCTACTACGACTTGCAAAAAATGACTACTAACATTTCTTAAGCAGGAAGAAATTCACCACAAGGAGCACAAAGGATTACACAAGGAGCACAAAAAAAGAAAAAAGAATTTTTATAAAAATTCTTTAACAGGGATTAAGAAAAATTAAATAAGTTATTTGGAATTAATGAGTAGAGTTTTAAAGAATGTTAAGAAGCGGCATTCAAGCTCGCTGAGGCTGATGAAGAGCAAGGAGTGGCAGCGCGCAAAAGTTGAGTGTACAGACGTACTCGATGCTTTGAGCACTGACGCGACGAAGCTCTTCGCTGCCTCAGTAGAGCTTCAATGCCGCTTCTAGAAGACTATCCCTGTCTGGGCTCCAATGACCACAGCATTTGGAATATTTCCTGTACCGCCCGGATTAATAATCCATTGGAGATCAGGTTGGACATAAGCAAATTTTGTTATATTAATGCGATAACCAAACTCATAGATAAGTTCATATGTTGGATTGCCTTGGCCATATTGTTGTAGAACGCTCGCATAGGTCGTACTGAAGTTTCCATAAACAACACCAAAAATAGTATTGTCCTGTTTACGTCCTGGAATGAGTCCTGTATAGATGGCTCCAGCATTGAACTGGAATGGGATGAGTGCGATGTTTTGTTGAGGGCAGAGAACGGTGTCTGACCAAAGAATAAGTCCTGTATTATTCATTCGGTTAGGCCGATAGACGGTCTGATCACCATGCCAGTAGAGAGCATAAAAGTTAGAGGCTTGGGCTCCACTATTAAACTGAGGATACTCCCAAGTCGAATAGTAACCTCCCATCCAGTAGTGGCCGGCGAAACCTTTAGGTGACGGAGTATTGGCAGTATTTTTGGATGCTTGATCTGAGGAATTTACTTTTTTAGGGGAGCTTTCAGTAATATTGTTTTTAGTGTCATCAGAGTTTGTTGATGGCGCTGAAGGTTTGAAGAATTCTGGATTCCATCCATATTGAGCCATGAGCATGACGCCATCGTTAGGATAAAAATCCCAGTTGAGTCCATTACGAGAGATTGGAGTTATTTGATACGCACCGAGGCGAGCAACCGTGGAACCAGGGAGATCCACTTTTAATCGACTACCCCACGAAGCATTGAAATAAGAAGGCATTCTCCCATTCATCCAAAGAGCCTGAGGATTGCCATCAATACCCGTATTCATATAAAAAAAGTTAAGGGGAGAAAAGGCAAATTCATAACCGGCAACGAGACGACCTGATTTTATACTAGCAGAATCGTTACAAAACTTTTGTTCATAGGAGAGCTCGTTAAAGTTAATAGTTTGTATGCTCCCATACACTCGTTGTACTCCAAATAGATTGCCAATATTTTTTTGAGAAAGACTGCTTCCATCGAGTAGAAGAGAGCTAATAGTAAAGTATCCACCATGCCATCCGAAGAGTTTTTCTGTATTTAAAAGGCAGGCACACGCAAAGACATCGGCATAGGTGAATCCTCCGGGTTGGATACCACCCACAGGATTTCCAGCTATATTTGAGGTATAAGCAATAGAAAAATCGATTCCATGAGCAGTTACCCAATCGCGTTGACCAAACCATGTTCCTGAGGCTTTTTCAATTTCCATAATATTATATGGTACAACAGGAATTGGTTCATAAGGAGAGGGAGCATCAGGAGGCCTTATGGTGGTTGTAGGTTGTAGGTTGTAGGTTGGAGATATCGCTACTTCGGTAGAAGATGGAAGATGAGAGATAGAAGATGGAAACAGAGGCTTGCTGCTGTAGTTATAATTGGGATCACTCTGATGATTCGTTGATCCTGTGGTACATTCTACCGGTGGGTTAACCGAATATTTACTTTCGGTTAAAGGGGTCGTGGCTGCTATAATAAAGTAGAGCGGTAGGAACATGAAAGTTTAAGTCAATTTTAGGTCACTTTGTGATAGGGAAAGAACGAGTCTTTTTGCTCTCCAAGTCGCTTCAGGAGAGGATTTCAACATGTGTCTAAAAATATCAACAGAGTGAGTCGAATACTTCCACCGAATGCTCATCGCAGAAGGTAACCTGGGTATTTCATACCTATCTACTATAATTTACAAGAAATGACTGCTAACATTGATTAAGCAGGAAGGAAATTCACCACAAGGAACACAAAGATTCTCAAAGAACACAAAAAAAGAAAAAAGAATTTTTATAAAAATTCTTTAACAGTGTTAAGAAAAATTAAATCAGTTCTTTGGAATTAATGAGTAGAGTTTTAAAGAATGTTAAGAAGCGGTATTCAAGCTCGCTGAGGCTGATGAAGAGCAAGGAGTGACGGCACGCAGAAGTTGAGTGTACAGACGTCCTCGATGCTTCAGGAGTGGATATTTCATTACGATCGTCACGAGACGCAGTGAAGACCGATGAATGCAAGGCGGATGAAGGGTTTTGATGCAGGGCTGTAGGAAGAACATGATTTTAAGCGGAGCTCAAAATTCAAGGCCAACGCAGCATTCATCGAGTCTTTCACAAGTCGTAGTAGATGGGAATGAAACTATCCGCTCCAATACCGTCGCGACGAAGCTCTTCGCTGCCTCAGTAGAGCTTCAATGCCGCTTCTAGAAGACTACTCCCATTTGAGCTCCAAGTACCACAGCATTTGGAATATTTCCAGTACCTTTAGGATTAATAACCCATTGAAGATCAGGTTGGATATAAGCAAATTTTGTCATATTAATACGGTAACCAAATTCATAGACAAGCTCATAAGTGGGATTGCCATTGCCATTTTGTTGCTGGATGCTTGCATAGGTCGTACTGAAGTTTCCATACATAACGCCAAAAATGGTGAAGTCATCTTTACGACCAGGAATAAGTCCTGTATAAACAGCTCCAGCGTTGACTTGAAAGGGAAGTAAGGAAATATTTTGTTGAGGACAGAGTGTTGTGACTCCCCACAAGACAAGTCCTTCATCGGCTAAAGGATTAGGCCGATAAACCGTCTGATCAGCATGCCAATAGAGGCCATAAGCATTGGGTGCTTGGAAACCGCTATTAAACTGAGCATACTCGAATGTAGAGTAATAACCACCCATCCAGTAGTGACCAGTGAGGCCCTTGGAAGTAAGAGGAGTATCGGGATTTTTTGATGATTTTAAGGGGGGATTTTTTTTAGAAGAAGAAGTGGCAGTGCTATTATTTTTACTCGAGGAAGTTTTTGATTGTGAGGGATTACAGAATTCTGGATTCCATCCATACTGAGCTAGAAGCATGACGCCATCAGTAGGATAGAAATCCCAGTTAAGTCCATGACGCGAGGTTTGAGTCACTTGATAAATACCGAGCCGAGCAAGGGTATCATGAGGAAGATCGATTTTGAGCCGACTTCCCCAGGTTGCATTAGGATAGGCAGAAAATTTTCCATTAACAGGAATGGATTGTGGGTTGCCGTCAATAGCATTATTCATATAGAGCCAGTAAAGTGGAGAAGAGGCAAATTCATCACCTGCAGCTATGCGTCCTGATTTTAAGCTCGCATGATCATTAAACTCCCGTTGTTCATAAGAGAGTTCATAGAAATGAAATGTTTGACCTCCATAAAGCTGTTGGACGGTAAATTGATTGCCGATATTTTTTTGAGAAAGACTATTGCCATCACGCTGAAGAGAACTAATCGTGAAGTAACCTCCATGCCAACCAAAGAGTTTTTCTGTCTCCACGAGACAGCCAAAAGAAAAGTTATCAGCATAAGTAAAACCTCCAGGGTGGATACCTCCCACAGGGTTACCTGCCATGTCTGTAGTATAAGTAGCCGAAAATTCAACTCCATGAGCATCTAACGTATCGCGGCTTCCAAACCAATTTCCTGAAGCATGTTTATATTCAGAAATATTATGAGGCATGGTAGCAAGTGCATCATAAGGAGATAAGAATCCTTGAGGAGGTTTTCGATGAACATAGACTGCTTGTAACATCGAATTTGCCTCTTGGTTAAGTACTGTTTCAGCATTAGTAGATGATGACTGTTTTACTTGCTGTTGGAGAGCAACAGGTTCCTGAGTAACTTCGGTAGAGTTCTTTCGAAACTCTACTTCTGCTAATAAATTACTTCGTTGCTCCGGTGCTCGAACCGTCGAGTACGTCTGTACACTCAAGTTCTGCGCTCCGTGAGCGTCTTGTACTTCATCAGCATAAGCAAGTTTGGAAAGAACTCTATTAGTGCTAGTCAGGGAAAGAGTGGCAGCTAAGGTGGGGATAAAAAGGAATGAAAGTATCATGATGGCTGTTCAGGAGCTATTGAGTGGCGACAAAGGAAAATTTACGGACTCTCTCTAACAGTGTATTTGCTTGTTTGCAATAGTAAGTTGATATAGAATCCAACATTTGCTGCATGTCACAAATGTTGACAACATTTGCAACGTTGTTTTGTTTTGCAGTAAATAAAATGAAATTGTAATTATCAACGCCTATAAAAACGTTGGTAGTGTTTAATGGTCTTAATGTTTAGTAGTTTAGAGCAGAATTTCTGTAGCTCCGGCATTTTATTCTTTAAACTTTTCAACTCCTCAACTTCTAAACAACTATCAAGGTGTTTACTTCGATAGTTATATGATATTGGCATCTTATTTTGCTTTAGTAGCAGCCCTCGCTAAAGAACAAGCAGAACAACAAGAAACCTCAGAGAAAGGTTGGCGTGAAGCTCTAGAAGAGGCAGCGCTAGCAGCGGAGGCTTATGCCCATCTCGCAGGACTCTACAAGACGTATCAGGAACAAGTGACTGATTATTATGAGGGAGCGATGGTGACGATAAAACGTTCTAGGTATAATCTTGAACTTAAAAGAGCTGAAACAAAGAGAGCTGCTTGGTCTTCAGAGATAGAGGAATGCAGGCAGAAGAAAGGAATGACCGAAACCTCTTCACTGTTGTAAAAAATTAACCACAAAAGAAACGATCAGAAAAGAAGAGAATTAACCACAAAAGAACACAAAAGGACACGAAAGAAGAAGTAAAGAGTGAAAGGTAAAGAGAATTGGGATATTCAATTCCCAATTCCAGTTGTTGCACAAGCTCCCTAAACATTTGCTCTTTTTCTTTTCTAAAAGGATATGATCTAACTGATAATATAATATCTGTTATTGACTTTTTTATGGCAGTACGCTTAATATATTAGGCATTCTTAACTACCAAGGTAGGCGCCTTAGTAGTTGTTTAGGAGTTTAGGGGATAAAATATAAGGGCTTCAGAAAAACTTTCCATTAAAAACCCCTGAACATTTAAACTATTAAACACTACTACCGTCTTCATAGACGTTGGTTACAGGCTTTCTATGATTCTAGGACATTCAATAAAGACAACACAGCACGCTCTTAAAAGTCTGGCGCTTCGTGTGCGATTTCTTCGTCTGGGGCGCGGGTGGAGTCAGCAAGAAGTAGCTTCTCGTGCTGCTATTCGCTTAGCGACGTATCAGCTCTTTGAGCGGACGGGAAAAATTTCTCTGGAACGTCTTCATCGCATTGCTGTGGTTTTCCAACGAGCTAAAGAATTAGAAGAACTTTTCAAGCCATTGCCAATACAATCACTCGATGAACTTGTTCCAAAGCCTCAGCGCCAACGAGGAAAATCATTCAAGCCATGACTCTAGAAGTTTTTTACAAAGATACGATAAGAATTGGCAGGCTGGCCGATGATCCTTCGAGTGGTTATATTTATTTTCAATATGACAAAGAATGGTTGGAGCGAGGTTTGGAGCTTTCGCCGTTTCATCTGCCGCTTGCTGTGGCTAGCACTGTTCAGACTCATCATGATCCTGCTTTTAATGGATTGCATGGTTTGTTTTGGGATAGCCTGCCAGATTAAACCTTACCTTAAGTGCTGGTATGAATAAAATGAACATGCACGCTATGCGTGTGAATGGTACGAGAACACCTCAATTAAAAGATCTACGGATTTTTGCAGAGCGCTTTGGTCTGGATTCTCTGGAATCTATTGTCGATGAGGTTTTTGCCAGTATTGAGCGTTGGCCAGAATGGTCTGAACAAGCGGGCTGTCGAGGTGCTAATATTCAAAAAGGAAAAGTGTGGCTTGAAAAAGCGCTGGGCTTTTTTGTACCAATGTCTTCGTAATAGACAGAAGGAATAGCCACAAAAGAACACAAAAAACACAAAAAGGAAATTTAGCGGTGAATGTGATTGATTCGTTAGTCTAAGCTGTTTCGCAGCTATTGGTACTCTATGTTGAAGCAGGATCTCAATCCTTACGCCCCTTCATTTTTTACAATAGTGAATATTCTTTATCTTGAGTTCTGTTTCTTTGTGTTTCTTTGTGTTCTTTTGTGGCTATTTTCTTCTTTTCTGCTCTGCGTGCGTGTTACGTTTTATATCGAATTTGCTGTAGTCTATAACCTGTAGTCTGTAACCTACTGTCGTGTCTAAAGTCGATCTTCATCTCCATACCTATCATAGTAAGCGTTCTTCAGAATGGTTGTTAAGGCGCCTTGATGTGCCTTCAAGCATGTCAAAGCCACATGATCTTTATAAAAAACTGCGACATGCAGGAATGGATTTTGTTACCTTTACGGATTATGATTCTATTGAGGGGTGTTTGGAGATTGCTCATTTAGAAGGTGTTTTTCTTAGCGAGCAAGTAACGGCTATTTTTCCTGAAGATGGGTGCCGTGTTTCTTTGCTTCTTTGGGGCATTACCGAAGAGCAGCATCGTGCTGTGCAACAATCCAAAGAGAATATCTATGAATTGCAATCCTATCTAGCTAAGGAGGAAATTGCGCATGGTGTTGCCGCTCCATTAACGGGTTTTATCGATCAGTTGCAGCCGCTGCATCTCATGAAGTTAGCACTTCTTTTTCGCCATATTGAGGGTGTCAATGGGAGGCGTCCTTCTTTCCTCAATGAGGTAACGCGATTTTTCTTTTCTCTGAATCCAGAAGATATCGAGCGTTTTTCTGATAAGACAGGGGTGGGTCCTACGCATGAGGAGCCGTGGAGGAAGCTATTTTTTGGAGGGTCTGATGACCATGGTGGTACGATGATGGGGAGAGCTTATACGGAAGTTCATGGGGTCAAAAATGCTGTGGAATTTCTTGATAAATTGAGAAAAGGGCATGGTGTGGCTCATGGGCCGAGTGGTTCCCCTCTATCTCTCGCGCTAGATACCTATCAAGTTGCCTTTTCCTTTGCCAAAGAGCGTTGGAGTGGAAAGAAGGATAATTTAGGATTAAAACTTCTTGAGAAAGCCTTTGGTCGTTTTATGGAAGGGCGTAACCCTACAATTTTCTCAGCTTCTGAGAAGTGGAGTTTTTTAATTCAAGGGATTGCTAGTGGGAAAATTTTTGAAATGGTTCGTTCAGGAAATCATTCTCTTTGGAAAGAGCTTTCGCACTCTCTTGCTGACTCCTCGATGAAAGCGGACCTAGCGCGTCAGATTGATGGTGTGAAAGATCCGAGTCGTCGTGCCTTTGGAATAGCTAATCTTCTGGCAAGCCGTCTTGCTTATCGATTTATTATTCAATTTATTTCACAACTTAAGAGTGGAAAATTGCTTGAAAGTATCCAGATGGTTAGTCCTGTCGTGCCGCTTGTAGCGGTCTTAAGTCCTTATTTTTATGCTTTTCGTCGACCTCCGCTAAAACGTCTTCGTCAGGCTGCTCTTGCAATGTTCGGTCAAGTTCCTGACCTATTAAGCAATCGGCGTCGGGCATGGTTTACCGATACTCTTGATGATGTTAATGGAGTTTCAATCACTATCCAGAAAATGACGGCAGCTACTGTGGAGCAGGGTCATGATCTGACGGTAATGGTTTCGAGGATGGAAGTAAAAGATCTTGAGATTCCCTTTAAAAATTTTGAACCGATTGGAGAATTTGAATTGCCAGAGTATGAACTTCAGAAACTGAGTTTTCCACCGCTCTTGCCGATTATCGATTACCTTGAGAAAGAAAAATTTAGTGAAATTATTATTAGTACTCCTGGTCCTGTGGGGTTAGGAGCTCTTTGTGCTGCTAAGGTACTTGGTTTGCCGACCGTTGGTATTTATCACACTGATTTTCCTCAATATGTTCGGATTCTAACGGAAGATGGATTAATGGAGACCTTAACATGGAATTACATGCATTGGTTCTATTCTCAAATGGACATGATCTATGTTAACTCAGAGCATTATCGGCGTTGTTGGGTTGATCGTGGTTTTCCCAAGGAGAAAATTCATATCTTCCCGCGTGGTCTTGATACGGTCTTTTTTCATCCTCAAAAGCGCTGTTCTACTTTTTGGACACAGCGAGGCTTAGAACCTGCCTTCAAAGTCGCTGAGGCTGATGAAGGGCAAGGAACCTCGGAGCGCAGAGTTCGGAATGTATATGGCATACCTGAAGACTCGAGCACCGGAGTGACGAAGCCCTTCGCTGCTTCAGTAGACTGTGAAGACAGGTTATTGAAGTCAGGAGAAGTGGGAGCATTGTATGTAGGACGTATCTCTCGAGAAAAAAATCTGGATCTATTGGCTGCTGCCTTTCGGCGTCTCCTAGCCCAAGGAGTGAAGGTGCGACCTCTCTTTGTAGGTAATGGTCCCTATCTCTCAACCATGAAGGAACTCTTGCCCGAAGGACTTTTTGTAGGAAGTCTGCATGGTGAAGAGTTAGCGGCAGCTTATGCCTCTGCAGACTTTTTTGTTTTCCCGAGTACAACAGACACTTTTGGCAATGTCGTTATTGAGGCTCAAGCGAGTGGATTACCTGTGATTGTTTCTGATGTTGGAGGACCAAAAGACCTTGTAGGGCATGAGAAAGACGGGCTAATTACGAAGGCTCTCGATCTTGATGCATTAACAGAAGCTATGCGCTATCTAATTAAAGAAGAAAAGCTCCGGAAAGCTTGGGGGATTGCTGCTCGTGAACGTGTATCAGAGCGCGATTGGCTGATGGCAGCGCAGATTTTTTGGGAAGGATCGCAGGAGTAGGGTGGCAGAAAAGTGAAGGGTAAAGAGTAAAATCAACTTAAACTTACATTCGGCCTTATTGTCCGAATGGCTAATCCCAAAAAGCTCCTAGGCATGTAGAGACTTTATCATAAAATTCGAAGATACATGGAATACAGACAATGCACATCCATTCAGAGCGAATAATAGCAACAGCTTCGGGGCAAGTAATAATTAACGCAGTAGCACTGGCGACAACTGCAACTTCGACAATGCTTTTTTGTTGTGCATCCGTAAGATGACCCCACCATTCTTGCCAAGAACGATTTTTTACTAAACTTTCTGGTGTTTGTGATGATATTATTGATTCTGGTGAGTTATTATCAATCGAAGAGACTTGATCAGTTTTAAGAGGCGTTGTTTTGGTTTCTGTAATAGACTTCTTTCAAAACTCATAATGAGAGCTCCATATTGTAGAATCCTGCAATTAAATTAAATCTTAATCCAAATCGTTTTCTTCTGTTTCTA
>Ga0155638_1162_pt1 | contig 17136 bp, 7 predicted proteins | sample RifCSPhighO2_12_FD_107295 | JGI IMG/M metagenome (GOLD analysis project Ga0155638, IMG submission 107295) | Verrucomicrobia bacterium RIFCSPHIGHO2_12_FULL_41_10
AGCCATTGAAAAATTTATCCTTGGTGAAACCAAATCTGCTCTACCCATTACTAGATCCAACTACACAGAAAACCAAACAAGAGAGCAAGTTACTGCAAATCAAGGGTTTACCACCAAATCCACCCTCTCTTCACAGTCTCTATTAAACCATACAGCAACAAGTTCTATTCCTACTTCTAGATTTAATAGGCAAGAAGAAGAGAAAGAATTTTTTTCTTCTCGTGATGATGCGAGTTTTACGGAAGAAGCACTTTCTTCCAGCAACTATTCTGCAAAAACCGAGCAACCATCGGAAGAAAATAGTGGTATCTTTTCCAAACTTACTGGCTATTTTTCCAAAGCGGTTGAGTTGGCAAGGACAACTGTGGATAGCCTGTATTTATGTCCACCTGAAGCTGTATATGATTTTGCCGCTTCGGATCTCGATGTTTCACAGCAGTTGGAGTTAAAGGATGAAGCAACGACAACGCCAGAGGAAGAATTCTCATCGCAAGAATTAAAAACTTCCACTTCAACGGATACTACCATTCGTCAATCAGGTAGTTCCTATTTTACACGAGCTGCCAAGGCTATGATCGGCTATCTCGCCTGTTCTTCCATACTACCACAAGCCTTTGCAGCAAGAGAATCTGCTTTTGCTGTTTATAGCGGTCATAGTACTGACTCTATTTATCTGACTTCAATGAATGCAAATGCCGATGGTTCTTACAATATTGGAGGATATATCTCTAATAGCAATGGCTTGAGGAATGGCTTGCTTGGGAAACTCAGTGCCAATGGTCAAAAAGAGTGGTTTAATGAGCAGACATCAAGTTTATATTCAAATATTGTTTCTGAAAGTACTGTTATTATGAATGGAGCGCTATATGCTGGCGGTAGTTTATACACAGGTTCAGAAAAATATCCCTATATTATTAGCAAAAATAACCTTACCGATGGAACGCTTCTATCGGCCTGGAGATTGTCAAATGAATTGAGCTACGGTTATATTAAGACTATTTTTGGTACAGCTAGCAATACATTAACCTGTTTTGGTACTGACCCTGTTGTAGAAAGGCCTTTTGTCTTGGAATTTGATCCTGCTCAAGGCGTTGTTACTTCTGCTAATACTATGCTTGATTTTCCAGGTGATAGCTATATTACAGGAGCAGCAAAAATGAGTGATCATTCCTACGTGATTGGAGGAAATATCTGGAATGGTTCCCTTACAGGCTGGTTAAGCAAAATAAGTTATAATGGCAATGAATGGGACGCAATGTGGACGCGTTTTTATTCAGGTTTGGGTCATATGTTCATTAATTCTATTGCAGAGAAAGACAATAATATTGTTTTTTCTGGTAAAATTTATAATAGTGAGTTTAGTGAGTCTGATGGTTTCGTTGGCAGTATTAATGGGACGACAGGGGAAAGCAATTGGATTACCTCTATTGCTGGAGAAGGCTATAATCAGTTTTCAGGAGTAGCATTCAAGAAAGATAGTTCTCTGAATGATGCAAATGAAATTATGGCGGTTGGGGGAACTACAACTGGAACCACTACTGGAACTGGAGCAGCATGGTATGCCTTGATGAATCTTAACGATGGAACACTGAATAAAAGTGTAATTTTAGATGGATCAGGTGATGACGCTGCTCAGAGCGTTGTTGCTAATAATGATGGAACATTTACTTCTATCGGATATACAGTAAGTTATGGAAATTCTCGGGCAAATCTCATGTTTGTAATGTTAGATGGAAATGGTGAGATGGATTCTTCTATTTTGCCATCAGCAATTAGTTATAGTGATAATAGCGCAAGTGTGGTTGTAGGAGCTAAAACTATTACAAACACTGTTGGTAGTTATACTTTTTCTCCTCTTTCTTTGACGGCAGATGACATTACTTCTTCATTTTCTGAGAGCAATTATCCTATCACCACTGCTTGGCAAGGTGGAACAACTCAACCAACGGGTCAGCCGACAGGCCAGCCAACAATCCCAACAGGACAACCGACGGGCCAACCAACTCAACCAACGCATCAACCAACAGGCCAACCAACTCAACCAACAGGTCAGCCCACTGGTCAACCAACAGACCAACCCAGTGGTCAGCCAACGGTTCAACCGAGTCAACCAACAGGCCAACCAACTCAACCAACAGGCCAGCCCAGTGGTCAGCCAACGGTTCAACCTACGAGTCAACCAACAATCCCAACGGGCCAACCAACTGGTCAACCAACCCTTACACCAAGAATCTCTGCTTTTGCTATTTATAATGCGAGTGTAAATAATGCTCTTAATACTATATCGCTGAGTGCTAATGCTGATAATTCCTATAATATTGGAACTGTCTATGGCTTGCTTGGAAAACTCAATGCCAATGGGCAACCAGAATGGTTTAATAAACAGACATCAAGCCTATATTCAAGTATAGGCTTTCGAAGTACTGTTGTTATGGATGGGGCATTATATGGTGGCGGTTATGTATCTTCTAATGGATCGTCTTATCCGTATATCAGCAAAAGTAGTATTATCGATGGCACTACGCTGTCAGGTTGGATATTCAACGTTACTGGTAGTATAAGTTATATTTTCCCTACAGCTAATCATACATTAATTTGCTATGGTAACAAGTATCCTCAAGGCATTGTATTTGAATTTGATCCAAATCAGGGTGTTGTAACTTCTGCTAACATGATAGCTATTCCATATGGTAATTCTCTTCAAGCTGCAGTAGCCATGAGTGATCATTCCTATGTAATTGGAGGATCACGTTGGTTAAGCAAAATAAGTTATGATGGGACTGCTTGGGTAGAACATTGGACTCAGATCTATTCATATTCAGATTTGGATGATGGCTTAGACATGAGTTTTCGTTCTCTTGCAGAAAAAAACAATACGGCATATTATACTGTTGGTGGTCCTATGGATAGTGCTATTGGCAGCGTGAATGGGACAACAGGCCAGATCAATTGGTTTACTTCCTTGGACCTAATTTATACAGGTGGTACTATGGAAGGGATCGCCTTAAATAATGAAAATAAAATCATGGCGGTTGGTCGTTCAAGCGAAAGCGATGGTACCTCAGCATGGTATACCTTGATGAATCTTAACAATGGAACGTTGCGTAAAAGCGTACACATCTATGGATTCCGGAAAGATTATGCTAAGAAGGTCGTGGCTAATAATGACGGAACCTTTACGTCTATTGGAGGTACAGAAAGCTATCAATTTGGAAAAAAACTTATGTTTGTGACTTTGGATGGAAATGGTGAAATTGACCCCTCTATTTTACCACCGGACTTCATGTATTATAGTGATATTTCAAATAGTGATGATGCAGATATATATGTGAAAGCAGAAACTATTACTAGTAGCGCTAGTAATCTTACTTTTTCTCCTTATTCTTTGACGGCAATTAATATTACCTCTTTACTTTCTAAAGTAGATGATCTGACCACTGCCGTTTGGCAGCAAGAGGTAACAAGCAAACCAACAGGTCAGCCAACCGGTCAACCAACGCAACCAACAGGCCAGCCGACTAGCCAACCGACAGGTCAACCAACCATTCTTCTTGGTACAGAACCACCATCTTCCGCATCTAATAGTACATCAAAAAATAATGATGATAGATTAGAAAGGAATCCCTATATTATTGCAGCTAGTTCCACTGGAGCAGCCATTGTAGCAAGCGCAGTAATTTGTGCTCTTCGTAAAAATCTTGTTGGATATTATTTGAAGAAGAAACTACATGATTATATCGTTCCTGAGGGAGATATAGAACAACAGCTCGAGAAGCAGGTTCATGCGACTACCAAAATACCTATCCAAGGCGTAGAGGAAGGGACCTCTGTTGGTTCTTTGAACCAGATGATGAAATCTCAGTTGCCTTCATCAGTGCACAATAGTAGTAATATATTTCACGATATAGAATCGAACTCATTAGGAGAAGATGGCCATGTATTAGAGGAAAGAATGGATGTAAAAGATCATCCATTAGATTTAACAATCGTTCAGAATCTTTCTAAACAAACGATCGAACAAGCCATAAAAAGGACCATCAGCAGCTCCGCAACCCAACTCCACGACCATTATAAAAAAGCCGACGAGGCATGGGAAGAACGCGATCGTGGATGGAAAGAGCATAGTCATATTTATCATGAACTTCAAGAGAGTCGTAAACAGTTAACCCTATCCGAACAGAAACTTGAGCAAGCAACCAAGACAACAACGAGCGAAGAGCTTGACAAAACCAGGCTTGGTAAGATTTCTAAATATGCAGGGATGGCTGGAGGTATAATAGGTTATGTTCCTGAGCCATACACTCAGGCAGCCGGTATAGGTGCTTCAACACTGGGAGAAATTGCAAGAGCGATCAATACTGCATGGGCCCATGGTAACTTAGCTCTTACCAAAAAAGAACATCAGCGGATTAAGGAACAACATGCGCGTGTTCAAGAACGAGAAACTCAGCTACGTCAACAAATTCTCCCATTAGAACAACGTGCTCAGCAAATAGAAACCCTTTCCTCTGCACAAGTAGAACAAACCACCAAAACATTAGCCCAACAACTCCATCCTCAAACAGACTGGCAAGAAAGCCAATACCAATCTTGGGGAACCCTTGTCGGGCCAACATGGGACGAACAAGAGAAATGCCATCTTATCGACCAAGCGCGTCTTAATCCAAGCTGGGTAGAAGAAACAACAAAAAAATCTTGGGAACAGAAAATCGAAACAAGCAAAGAACAATACGCTGCACTGCAAAAAAAAGCCAATCTTGCTTCCTTAAAACGTCAGTATGATAGCGCCTGTCAGCAATATGAACGTGCACAAATACAAGAAGAGCAACAACAGCGCCTCCTCGGTCAGAGCCAGAACTCCATAGAAGACCTCAAACACGAAATAGAAAAACGAGTTGATGAGTTGGAGAAACTTGAAGCCAAAGACAAAGTCCAATTTGAGCGTAAAAAGAAAGAATTTATTGAAAAGCTCCAGGAATTAGAAAAAACACAACAGCACCTCCAAGGACTACAGAAAAAATGGGAAGAAACCGTCCAGCGAACGAGCACTCAAGAAGAACAACGCTATACAGCCTCCAAAGCCTACCAAACCGCTAAAGAAGAAGAGGAAAGAACCTTAACACGCGTTAAAAAAGCCTACCAAACCGATCGAGAACTCTTGCAAAAAATTTGGCTTAAGAGTGCCACCAGCAATTACAAAGATTGGAGCTTGCCAGAAATTGCCACAGCTCAAACAACAGCAAACGCTCTCGAATCCGTTGAAAAAACAATAAGAGATAAAGAATGCGAACCTCCCATCCAACGTCTTGAAGAACTAGAAAATCAAGGACGCAACTTACGACTGCGAGAAGCGATGATGATTACCTCAACCTCTCCAGGGACAGGAAAAACCGGGACTGTACAGAACCTATTTTCACGCCAACCCTCATCTTCACATTCTTCACATGAATATTCGGTTGATCAGGTTCAAGAGTGGGTTCTGCAAAAACAAAAACAGCCAAGCACACAAGATCAAGAACGTTGGGGGATTCGAGAAAAACTTGACCAACTTCAACAAGAAATAAGCGCTAAAAGAAAAGAACTCAAAGATAATCCTTTCATAGGAGGGCAAATCTTTGATAGCAACGAAATGGAAGGGAATGACGATGATGATGGAAAAAGCAAATTAAGTACGGTTACGGAGCAAACGGTCTCCTCCAGAACTTCTGCCTCGTCTTCTGTTTTAAGCGTTAGTAAAATTAGCGCATTTAGCTTTGGTGGTGGAACCCTATTTGGGAACAAAAAAACACGAGTTACTCCTTGGCTTGAGCCAATCAACGAAAATCCACAAGACCTCCAAGAAAAAATAAAACAACTTCAAGAACAAGCAAGCAATCTCAAGAAGAGATATTTTGAACTCCTTGATCAAGCCGAAACCGAACGTCTGAGTTCACAAGGTCAAAAGTCTATCCCTTTTAGTAAAGAAACAGATCGCAACTATGCATGGGAAGGGGCAGATCGAAAAAGTGTCGTACTTATTCAAGAAAAACGTCGAGAACAAGAACGAGAAAAGATAGCACAAGGAGAACGAGAAAGTTGGCAAACAAATACAGAGCGTTGGAGAATACGTGCTCAAGCAGATTATGCTGATAGAGCTTTTAAGCAAGCTCAAGAGCGTACGATCACCTTGGGAGAAGAGGCGAGGAAAGCAAGAACAATAGCAGAGTTAACCGAAGTTGATAAAAAAAAGAAAGAGGCTTTAGTGGAAGAAGAAAAATTAAAACAAGCTTGGTTTGCCGCTGAAGAAGAATGGGAAAAAATCGCTCAAGAATATCGTGATGAGCGTTTAGAGCAGAGTATTGCTGAGGGAAAGAAGTCTAATGAACAACTCAAAGAAAGAGATCGAGCCGTCAACAGACGATGGGAAAAGCTCCTTAAAAAATATCAAAATCCCGAATTTGAAAAAAGCGCCGTTGAACAAGAAGAAATCAGTGAAGCCATCATGGCCCTTGAGGGTCAACTGGAGCAAGCCTATACAGAAAGCCTTATAACCTGTGGGAATCAAGAAGAAGTATTAGCTCATTATAAGGAAGTGGTCTTCAAACGAGCTTTAGAAAATGCACGTAAGCATCCTGAAGAAATGGCAGCAATCTGGGAGCAAATAGCTACTAAAAAAACTGCGACTAAGCAAACTTCAACCATCAAAGAGAAAAATATAGAAGCACAACAAGAAATTAATAAACAAGCTACCGCTGTTTTTAAAGAAGAAGTACGACGTCTTGAAAGAATTGAAAAAATCTGGGAAGGCATCCTACAAGGAGAACAAGAAGAAGCGCAACAAAGACGAGAACAGGCAGCCCAAGCCTATTATCGAGGTAATTATTCTGATTGGAACTCGTTGAGTGAACAAGAACGGACTTGTTATAACAGCCAAGTAAGTAAAGCCAACGAAGAATACGATCAAAAACGCGACGGAGCTAGCGAAATGATCGCTGATGCTCAAGCAGAAAAAATAAGAATAGAAGATGAAAGAAAACGTATTGAAGAAAAATCATGGTTTTCGATTAGTGCAGCAAAACAAAAGGCAGAACTGATTCGATTTGATCAACAATTAGAAAAGCTAGAAGACACCATCAAAAAAACTTCCAGACAACTTAACGAACAAGAAGACTTCTTAAGAATAGGCAAAAAAGCTTCACAAAAAGAAAACTATGATGAAGGAAAATGATCCCAAACATCTTTCTCAATTAGCGCTGATCCTTCTAATTGTTGGAGCTATTGACAGTATTCGAAATCTTCCCTTAACAGCTCTTTTTGGGAGTACGTTAATTTTCTTTTTTATCTTTTCGGCAATTGTTTTTTTGATTCCTGTTGCTCTTGTTTCTGCACAACTCTCCTCTTCCTCTCGTGAGCATGGAGGGATCTATCATTGGGTTTGCCTTGCTTTTGGTCCTAAGATTGGTCTTCTTGCTATTTGGCTCCAATGGATCAATACCCTGGTTTGGTTTCCAACCATTCTCTCCTTTATTGCTGGTACCGTAGCCTATTTTTTTGATCCCCAATTAGCTGCCAATAAGGCTTACCTGGTGAGTGTTGTTTTAATTGTTTTTTGGTTTATGACCTTCATCAGCTTGAGCGGGCTTCACACTACAGTAAAATTTGCGAGTATTTGTTCGATCATCGGAATTGTTACCCCAATGGTATTAATTATTGGATTAGCGATCGCATGGATTATTTTAGGGGAACCGCTGCAGGTACAGTTTAGTTTACAGGGGCTCTTACCAAACTTGGCTCGCTCAGAAAATTGGGTCTCGCTTACTGCGATAATGACCTCCTTCCTCGGTATCGAATTAGCCACCGTTCATATCAGCGAGGTGAAAGATCCTGAACGTATTTTTCCTAAAGCCCTCTTTATTTCTGTTGCCGTGATTTTGCTGACGATGATTATGGGGTCCCTTTCGATTGCTTTGGTGTTGCCTCGTGATAAAATTAGCCTCGTTGGAGGTGTGATGCAGGCTTTTACTAATTTCTTTATGGTTTACCATATGAGTTTCCTTATTCCTGTAGTGACCGCCATGATTATTATAGGCGCATTAGGAGGAATGATTAGTTGGATTATTTCCCCAGCAAAAGGAATTCTCCAGGCAGCTCAGAGCGGTTATTTTCCCTCTTTTTTTGCCGTTCAGAATCGGCATGGTGTTGCCGCGCGTTTGCTTCTTACTCAAGCAGTGATTGTGACTCTTGTCTGTTTTGCTTTTGAGTTTATGCCAAGTGTTAATGGCTCTTATTGGTTGCTGTCTGACTTAAGTACTCAGCTCTACATTTTGATGTATGTTTTGATGTTTCTTGCAGCGCTAGTATTAAAGGGGAGAAATTTAAATCCAAGCAAGCATGCCTTTAGAATTCCTGGGGGAAAATTGGGGACTCAACTTATCTGTGCTTTGGGGTTAAGTGGTTGCGCTATTACACTCATTGTTGGGTTTATTCCCCCTTCTAATATTGATGTTGGTGGAGGTAAACATTACCTTCTAATTTTTTGTAGTGGGATAGTTCTGATGGTTTCACCAATTCTCTTTTTTATAGCATTAAGAAAAAGTAAAGATAAACGTTCAGATCCGGCCCTTTAGAGTAAGGATCTGAACAGAACTTTATTGAAGCGACTAATAGAGTAAAAACCTGAGGGAAAATAAAAATGTCGTTTCGCTTTCAATAGATTTTTGAGCTCAAGCGAAAAGTCAACTGGCAACTAGTACCTAACAATTAACAACTATTATTTAGTCTTTCGCCGAATAATTACATTCTGCTTGCATTTTAATGCATGGAAGGATATAGTTGCACAACTTTTCTTTCCCCTTAAAACTTCACCCTCTCTTATTCTTCTGTTATATGAAAAACTTAAAAAATGCCTGTTTTTTTCTCCTGATAGCCCTTAGCTCTGGAACTCTTCTTAAAGCAGGGGAAAACCAGATGCCGCTAGAAGAAAACCAGACCGTCTCCTCTCATCTCCCTCCAGGAAAAGAGATCTCTTCAAGCACTGCTCAAAATAATTCTTCCTCCAAAGGCTCTTTGCCTAATTTCAATTTACTGGAGATAAAGTTTGTTCCCGTAGCTTATCCTAATAATAAGCCTGATGAGGATAGAATTTCCCAAATTGGCTTCTTTGAAGCTGGGATTTCAGATCAAAGAGATAACATTCCTACTTGTGGAACTGTTCCCTATGTTTTTAGTATCGGCGCTTATGATATTACTTCGCGTGAATATTGCGCTTTTCTCAATGCTGTTGCTAAAAATAGTGACCCTTATGGTTTGTACAATAAGGGCATGAGCCTTGATCCTGCAGTGCTTTGTTTAGAGCGGACACTGAAAGAAGGACGTTATTATTACTCTCCGGTAGCCGGACGTGAAGAGCTTCCAATTACCTATGTGACCCTTACCTCCGCAGCACGCTTTTGTAACTGGCTTCATAATGGCCAGCCTGTTGGGGACGAAGGCGATGCCACCACCGAAACAGGGGCTTACGATCTTCATGGAACAATGACGGGCCCGCTTATTCGTAACGAAGGGGCAATCTATTTTATTCCTAACGCAGACGAATGGTATAAAGCTGCCTATTACAATAATACCAACGAAGAGTACTACGATTTTCCTACCAGAAGCTATTGGACTCCTAAAAATTCACATAATCTTCTTTCTTCCTATAATAATGAAGCTAACTATGATGGTTTCGATGTCGGAGATGGCGACCTTCGCCTCAGTCCTGTTGGGTTTTTCTCTACCACAATGAGTCCTTGTGGGGCCTTCGATATGGGAGGAAATGTGGATCAATGGACAGAAACTCCAGCAAAAGAAGATAGCAGTAAGGTGATTGTTAAAGGTGGTTCTTGGCAGAATGATTATAAGGTGAATAGTTTCACTAATGCTCTAGATAAGTTCTCTAAAAAACATATTGATGCCCAGAAAGCCTACAACACGGTAGGATTTCGTGTAGCTACAAAAGGGATTGATCCTAACGCGAGCACTTTTCTTTCTGATGTGCCCGATGCCATGTGGTTAACGCCTAACGAGACGGTGTCAGTAGCTCTTGCAGGCGCTGTTCCTCTAGCTACAGTACTTTGGACTACTGGAGCAGTTGGAACAGGAATTGTTGCAGCGAGTTCTGGAGCCGCCTGGTGCTGGGAAAAAATGCATTGTTGTGCTAAAAGAGGTTCAACTTTAGAAGAGGGAGCTGAAAGCAACGCTTTAGCCACTGATCATGAAGGCGTGGAATTGATAGCGGTTCATAGTGGTTCTGCTGCACCATCTCAGAATGTAATTTCAATAGAGCCGTCCAATCCTTCTTCCCTTTCTGTTGGAACATTAATAGATAAGCTTCGCTCATGCTGGACCAAGAAACCAGCCGCTGTAGATCAAAATATTGTATCTGATGTAACAACTCAAGAACAGGTGAAAGGAGAGGTAAGCGCGCCTCCATCGCCTTCAGCTGCAAGCCATCAAATGGAACCGAGTGATCCGTCTGTCGTTTCTGCCCCAACGTATTGGAGTGCGATTAAGGATAAGGTTAGCGGATACTGGACTAAGGAGGCTGTTGTTATAGATCCAAGTACGGTATCTGATGTGACAACTCAAGAGTCAGTAAGTGGAAATGCTATTGTGCCTTTATCACCTTCAGCTGTAGGCCATCAAGTGGAACCGAGTGATTCTTCTGCCGTTTCTGCCCCAACATGCTGGAGTGCCATTAAGGATAAGATTAGCGGCTACTGGACTAAGGAGACTGCTGTTGCAGATCTAAATGCGACGTCTGAAGCGATGGCTCAAGAGCCAGCGAAAGGAGAGATTGTAGTTCCTTCATCACCTTTAGTTGCAGGCCATCAAGTAGAATCGAGTGATTCCTCTACTGTTTCTGCTCCAACTTGTTGGGATAAGGTTAAAGGATGCTGGACTAAGGAAACAGTAACTTCTGATACAAGTGCACAATCTGATGTAACTTCTCAAGAGGTAGTGAAAGGAGAGGTAACTGCACCTTCATCACCTTCATCCTCTGCTCATCAAGCTGATACAGAAAACTCAGGCTCAAATTTTAAGAATTCTCCTTCTCGTGATTCTCTTCCTCATAATACAGAAGAGAAGAGAAGTGTTCCTCCAAACTCGCCAACAACAGCCTCACCAGAAACAGTAGTTTCCGAACTGCACGTTCATCAACAACATGGAGAGATCAATCTTGAAGCTATAGAGACAGAAAATACGAGCGTTTCTTCATCCTCTGCTATCCCAAGTCATTCATTGTCCCAAGAGAAGTCGTCTGAAGCGGAAGCAAAAGAAACGCTTAATTCTAATGTAGACAGTGATCAAATAATAGCTACTCATCCCGAAGTAGCAGTGCAGAATCGCTCTCAACAAACAGAGCAATTAAGCAGCCCCGTCAACGAAAAGGCCGATCATTTAGTTCAAATTGCTCCTCTGCAGGAGGTGCAATCTGAAGAGTTAAGTGATAGCCATGCATCATCGAGCACAGCGTCTACTAGTAAAGCAAGTGGTCATAAAGGGAAGAATAATCATAAGAAGAAATAGCTGTCTTTATTTCAGTCGCCGCGCTGAGGTGACTAATGATGATAATGAAACAATACCCCCTAGCAATATTAGTAATCGTTCAGATCTTTTCTCTACAAACAATACAATTAAACGCTAAATCAGCTGTCCATTTAGTTCAGAGCTCGCCTCCGCAGGAGGTGACCTCTGAACCGTTACTCTGTGGTGCGCAGAATGATCTTTCTCCTTCTCCATCAATGGATTTTGTTAAGGTGGAAAATCCAGGGAATAAACCGGATCATACAGGCTATGGTTCTGTTCATCATCTTTTTAGCATAGGAACTTACGATGTTACCGCTAAGGAATATTGTGAGTTTCTCAATGCAGTGGCTAGAAGTGAGGATCCTTATGTTCTCTACCATCAAGGGATGAGTGACGATCCTGCAGTTGCTTGTATTAAGAGGGAAGGAACTCAAGGTAACTATTCTTATCAGCCTTTACCTGCACGTGAGGAGATTCCTATTACTTATGTCTCTCTCTATTCTGCAGCACGCTTCTGTAATTGGCTTCAGAACGGTAAACCTGTTGGCAAGGAAGGTGATTTGACAACTGAAACAGGAGCTTATGACTTAAGAAGTCTGATAGAGGGTCACTTTACTCGAAGTAAGGATGCTCGTTATTTTATACCTAATGAAGATGAATGGTATAAAGCCGCTTATTATAATGGTATTAAGAGGTGCTATTATGCATTTCCTAGCAGAAGTTACTGGTCTCCTAAGAATACTCATAATCTCAAAGCAACTTACAATAATGAAGCGAACTATGATCATTTAGCTGCCGATGATGATACTCTTCGGTTAACGCCAGTGGGCTTTTTCTCAACGACAATGAGCCCTTGGGGCGCTTTTGATATGGGTGGCAATGTGGCTGAGTGGACGGAACTTACAGAAAAAGAGGAAGAATCTGCTATTCGAGGTGGTTCCTGGAAAAGTCCTTATGATTGGGGTAGCAGTACTAATGATCTTGAGAAGAGTACTCGCAAAAGTGAGAATCCTCAGAAAGCCTGCAACACAATAGGATTTCGTGTGGCCCAAAAAGATGAGATAGATCATGCTGTACCTTTTCTTTCTGCAATACCGGATGCCACATGGCTAACGCCCGATGAAACTACAGGTCTTGCCCTAAGTGCCTCGGCATTGCTTGGAGGAAAATTGGGCATCGATTTATTGAATAAAAGGAATGAGTTTATTGATCAGAGAGCAGAAAGAGTGAACTCGCTTCATTCAAGTAATGAGATGGAGGGTGAAACATCAAGAGCTTCAATCATTTTGCCACGCGATTTTCAAAGTTCAATTTCTACTGAAAGTAAAAGTAATAAAAAAGGGGCAATTACTGGTTCAGGGAGTATTAAAACCGACAGATTAGTAGGTCCGAGACAAATAAAAAATAAGGATTTTTTAGAAATACAGCTTTCTTTAAGCATGAAACTTGCTGAAATTAGAGACATTGATCAAACATTGAAAAGAAACGAAAGTATGAAAGTGGTTTATCAAAAAGATCTACAGCAATATTACAATAGTGAGATTGCGAAAACAAAAAAAACTCTTCTTTATAACAAAGTGCTTTTATATCTTCAGTATGACATTCTTATTGATAAAGCTATTGAGTTGGGAATGTCAGTCAATCAGTTAGCGAGAAGTGAAAGCTCACTCTTAGAAGCTATAGCAGAATACAGGAAATTCTTCTTGTTTTTTAACCCACGAGCTGATGTCCAAGATCTCGAAAATCTCTACGATGCGTATAATAATTATAGAGGAAATAAGGAGAACTGTCAGCAATTACGAGATAAGTTTTTATCCCAATATTCCTTTATTTTTACGAAATAAAGGAATGTTGGAATAAATGACCTCTTGTAGGCGATTCAGATTCCCATCTTTCGTTAATCTCTTTCTATCTGCAGTTTTCTCCCTATTTATGAAATTAGTCCTTCCTGCTTCCTTCAGCCTTCATTCTTCAGTTTCTATTCGGCCTGTTAGTCGAATAGTTACGTCTCTATTATTAAGTTGTACGCTTCTTCATGCCCAGTATGATCCAGAGGGAGAAGCAACCGCTCAGATCCCTGCTCAACAAACGTTACAATTAAATAATCATACTATTGCTGAACAGTCAGATCAAAGCTCGCCTCTGCAGGAGGTGAGCTCTGAACGGTTAGAAGGCGAAATTACCGTTTCTGGAGAAGCAGTCGATCAATCTCATAACATAGCCTTTGTTTTGGTGGGGGATCCAGATAATCAAGCCGATAGTACAGGACATGGAGCTGTTTCGACTCCTTTTAGCATAGGCGCTTATGATATAACAGTCTGTGAGTATTGTGATTTTCTTAATGCAGTGGCTTCTGTGAGTGATCCCTATGGTCTTTATCATCGTATGATGAGCTTGGATGCTGCAGTTGCCTCGATTAGCCGTAAAGGAATCAATGGTAATTATGCTTATGCTCCAATTAAAGGGTGTGAAGAGTTACCAATTACTTATGTTACACTTTACTCAGCAGCACGCTTCTGTAACTGGCTTCATCATGGAAAGCCAGTTGGGGAAGAAGATGAAACCACTACAGAAACAGGTTCTTATGAATTAAATGGAGCCATGGAAGGACCGCTGGTGCGTAATCAAGAAGCATGTTATTTTATTCCTAATGAGGATGAGTGGTACAAAGCAGCCTATTATAACAGAGAGAAGAGAAATTATTATTCTTTTCCAACAAGGAGTTATTGGTCTCCTAAGAATAGTCATCGTCAAGAGGGGTCCTATAATAATGAAGCTAATTATAATAAATATGCTACAGGTGATGACAGTCTTCGATTAACACCAGTAGGAACATTTTCAACTACCATGAGTTCTTATGGGGCTTTTGACATGGGAGGTAATGTGGCTCAATGGACAGAGACTTTTAAAAATCCTACAGCTGTGGTAATTCGAGGTGGTTCTTGGAATAGTAAATATACTCTACGGGGGAGGATGAATGATTTGAAGAGCACGGCTCAAAATAGTATCGATCCTCACGATGCCTGTAATACCATAGGGTTTCGTGTTGCAACATCGAATGTTGGTAATAGCACAGCAGTTTCTTTTACTGAAACACCTGATTGTTGGTGGCTCACGCCAACAGAGTCAGCGTGGGCAGGGGTTTTAGTAGGAAGTACTTTCCTTGCAGGCGTAGTAGAAAAAAGATTTGGGGTTTTAAGAAAAAAAGAATGGAAACTACCAAATGACTGGCAATTATTTCAAGAAAATCCAACGATTACTTCTTTTTCTCTAACTCATCCTTTTAGTGATACATTTCATAGTTCAGCCAGTGCATTGATTGCTCCAGAAGAAAGAGAAGTTCTTAGTCCTCTCAATATAGGAACTCCAAAATCAGCTATTAAAAATTCTCTTTCAAGGACTTATGAAATTAATAATACTCCTATTGATAAAAAATTAATTGAAGCTCGGAGAAAAGTTTTTTATACCATTCAAGAAAATTCAACAGGAGGTATAACAAAACTTCTTCAAGCTTTCTCTGTTACTAAGAAGTTAGATTTTATCCAAATGGCATTATTTGGAGAAGAACTCGAAGGAAAAATAATGCAACAAAGAGAACAGCTTGATTCTCAAAAACAAGTAGAATGTCAACGGCTTGAAATGCTTTCTGATCTAGAAAGAACAGAATGCTTTGAAACAATTCTTGAAATAGAATACCTCACAATGATTACTGCTCTCGCCAATGATAAAAATGCAGATTTATTGTCTACCACTAAAAATTTGTCAGCAAATCGTTTGTATCATATCCGTTCGAATCTTAAGAAAGATATTAATTCCTATATTGATCTTTTAAGAGAATTATGTGATCCCTATCAGAATATGAAGTACAAACCATACGTTTCTGAAGAGAGTAAACAATTTTATAAAGAAAGGCTGACGGAAGCACGCAAACTTCAAGCAAATTATGAGCAGTGGTTGTCTGACTCTGGTAGTTCTGAGTTGGAGATCAAATCAATTAATACTGCCATTGAACAGCAACGAGAGGCTTTTCTTTTTAATGAGTCGGAGGAACTTGTTGATCAAGCTCATGCAGAGAAGGGTGCATTTGCTGTCAATAACGCTATTTTTTCTACGGGAGGGAAAACAGAAGATGTTCATCATGAAGAAAATAGTGTATCTGTAGTAACAGCAATTGTAGGGCAAGATCAGAGAGGGGAAATCTTGCCACCACTTTCTTCTAGTATGAATTCTGAGGATGAAGGCAATCACAGCCTACCACCAACAAGTAAGCCTAGGTGGAATTTTCCAGTAGCATCTTGGATCTATCATCATTGGCCTTCTCTTCCTGATCCTTATAATGAAAGCGATGATGAGTAATCGCAAGCTGCGGTGGAAATAAGAAGCAAGCTGCGGTGGAAATAAGAATTAACCACAAAGAGCACAAAGCCGCTAAAGCGGCATCACAAGTAGCACATAGAAATTTTTTTGTGAGTTCAAACTGAACTGAAGTATTTTGACCAACGTCATCGTAACAGGCAGAAGGAATAGCCACAAAAGAACACAAAAAAAACAAAAAAAGAAACTCAACGGTGACTTTGATTGATTAGTTCGACTAAGCCGTTTTGCAGCTATTAGCGCTCTAAGTTGAAGCAAAAGCTCAATTCCGACTTCCTTGTTTTCACGATAGCGAATATTCTTTATCTTGAGTTCTTAAATTCTTTTTTTTGTTCTGTTTCTTTGTGTTTCTTTGTGTTTCTTTGTGTTTCTTTTGTGGCTATTTTCTTTCTTTCTTCTTATTACTTCAGTTTAGCTTGAACTCTAGCTAATTTTTCTAACAAAATCTGATTCATTCGGATACCGTTAAGGAAGTTTTCTAGGAGCATGTTTTCATTGGGGGAATGCATACCACAGTCGGGATTAGCAAGTCCTATTAAAAGACTATCGACTCCAAGAATTTTCTTAAAGCTAGCAACGATTGGAATACTTGCCCCATCGCGGAGAAGGAAGGGATCTGTATTAAAAGTTTCTTTTAAGGCTTCTTGAGCAGCACAACCATCGGCTGAGTGAGGGTTGGTAGCATAAGGTTCTCCGCAGTGCCCCAAGCTGATTTCTAAGCTAACTCCCGGAGGGAGTTGTTTTTTAAGATAGTTCGCGGCAAGATCAAGGATGGTTTTAGGGTCTTGATTCGCAACTACACGGAAACTTAATTTAAAAAAAGCTTCTTTCGGGAGGATCGTTTTAGTCCCGGCTCCTTGATATCCTCCTCCGAACCCATTGACTTCAGCAGTAGGTCGTGCTCCTAGGCGTTCTAGGGTACTAAAACCTGCTTCACCGAAGACCTCGGTGACGCCTGCCAAATTTTTGATGCTAGCATCTCCTCCAGAGATTTTTTCTAGAGCAGCCGCAGCTTCGCGTTCCCATGGTTGTAGAGGTTGAACAGCATCATAAAATCCAGGGATCAGAATATGGCCATGCTCATCATGTAGAGAAGCAATAAGCCGTGCTGCAACCGTAGCAGGATTGGCAATAGCTCCCCCAAAAAGGCCGCTGTGGAGGAGCTATTGCCAATCCTGCTACGGTTGCAGCACGGCTTATTGCTTCTCTACATGA
>Ga0155638_1117_pt1 | contig 17087 bp, 11 predicted proteins | sample RifCSPhighO2_12_FD_107295 | JGI IMG/M metagenome (GOLD analysis project Ga0155638, IMG submission 107295) | Verrucomicrobia bacterium RIFCSPHIGHO2_12_FULL_41_10
GATGGGTGATAGTAGTATATCCCGAATATAGATTGGATATATGTGTAGTACGATCTGATCGTGCCCACGGTAAGAGATAGAGTGGTCCAGACAGCAGTGACGATACTGCTCTCACCAATCTTTGAAGCTGATTTTCACAAGAACAGCTATGCCTATCGGCCTAAGAAAAGAGCACAACAAGCCATAGAAGTCCTTAAAGAAGGATTATGGAGCGGCAGGACAGAAGTAGTAGACGCTGACTTAAGCGGCTACTTTGATACAATACCGCATGCCGGCTTGATGCAGCTAGTCAAAAGGAGAGTAAGCGACGGGAGCATCCTGAAACTAATAAAGGGATGGTTACGAGCAGAGATTGTGGAAGAAGATCCAAAGACCAAGAAAAGGAAGATAACAAAGAACCGCAGCGGAACCCCGCAGGGAGGAGTTATCAGTCCACTACTAGCAAACCTTTATCTGGATGGTCTAGATAAAGCTGTCAACGGAGGCAAGGAGATGAGAGCAGTTATGGTTAGGTTTGCAGATGATTGTGTAATACTATGCCGCAAGGGAACGGGAGCGGAAGTGTATAAAAGGCTCAAACAATGGCTAGAACGCCGAGGACTCAAACTTAATGAGGAGAAGACACGAATAGTGGATTTTCATGAAGAAGGTTTTGAGTTCCTTGGGTTTAGGCTAATCAGGAGAAAGGGAAGAAGTGGAGTATATTATCCCCACATCAGCCCAAGCCCTGAGAGCTGCAAAGAACTGCGAGAAACGATAAGGAAAGAAACTGCACGAAGCACGTTTTGGAAGGATCCTAACGAAGTCATCACACGAATAAATCAATGCGTTGGAGGATGGAGTCAATACTTTCATTACGGAAATAGTGTAAAGACCTTCGGAAAGATACAGCATTATGTAGAAAACCGTGCGAGACGATGGCTATGGAATAAATATGGCCGAAAGCATGGACTCTACACAAAGGCATATAATAACGAATACTTACACAACCACTATAGACTCATAAAACTACCACTCTATGCAACCAGGAAATACTCATGAAGCGAACCAAAGAATAGCCTCCGTGAGCCGGATTCGAGAAATACGATTGTCCGGTTCGATGAGGGGTGGAGATAAAACGGTCATTGGCTTTATGCTTCTCATCCCGTAATCTCTGCCTACTCTATTTTTAGGTTAAAGGATTTTTATAAAAATCCTTTTTTCTTTTTTTGTGTATCTTTGTGTTCCTTGTGGTGAATTTCTTCCTAGTTGCTTCAGTTCAGTTTGAGCTCACAAATATTTAATGTTGAGTTGCGCTCATTCCAACAGTTCTTCCGATACCGAAGGCCATAAGTTCAGAGAGGCCTATTGCAGTGACAGTCATGATATTATGAAGTACACTAGTGGTTCCAGGAGGAGTGCCAGCAGACATTTCTAAAATGGCCATGAGTGTCGGACCTGTAAGGTGCCAATTGCTCGAACTCAAAAAATCTTGTGCAGCGCGTCCGCTTCTCATATATCTTACTGTTTGTTCGTAACTATAATTAAAGGATGATTGGTCTTCAATTATTTTATCTAGAAAGGATATTAATTCGCTTACAGTTAAAGGAGTTCCCGATGTTATTTTATTGGCAAAAATTGCATTAAATTGTTCTGTTATCTTTTTGATTTCTTCAGCCTGAGTCTCTACATCAAAAGTGGATAAAATAGCTTCTTGAGCAGCTTTGATTCCTTCTTTATATTCTGTTTGTGTTTGGTTAGGAGAAGATAGGCTTGTAGAAGAAGAGTCCAGAGTCGCTCTTGTTGCTGGTAAAAATGGATTAAATACTGACGTATCAGCAGCTTGAATAATTTTATTTTCTTCTACATGAGATAATTGAACTCTTAAATTATGAAGAGAAGTTGGAGCAATAATGCGATAACGATTGCCAAAAACCTCTTCTACTTGATTTAAGAAAGATTTCAATTCAGCGGTAGAAAGAGGGTTTTGCGAAGCAATTTTAGGGGCGAATTCTTGGTCAAATCGTGTCACTCCACTAAGGCCAAACTTATTGAACAGAGCATATCTTATAAGATTGGTACCGTAGAGATAGCTTTTTCTATTTTCGGCAGTAATATCTGTTAATGACAATGGAAGTGGTGTCAGAAAAATTCTGCCATTGCACCCCGTAATACAGGATGGAGGTGTGTCATTGAGATGAGGTATTGTTTCCAGCGTAATTTCTGACGCTCTATTTCTCCTGGCAATAGTAACCACCTGATCTAAGGCGGCAGAAGCTATTGCAACACAATCATGCTGTTTATCTTGTGAAGATTCTTGAAGCGTGGTGACCGTTTCAGAAATTCTACTCATGGCAAATTCGACACATTTGCCTTGAGCTATTAAATCATAGGCGTTAGCTGCATCTTGCAAGATTTTTGCAACGCTCAAGCTCATTTGTGCATCACGAGCTAATAATGAGCTGTTATTAGCCAGAGGACTTTCTTGTTTTTCTTTCGCTGCATTGCGAATCATTATTTCAGAGTAGTTCTCAAGTTCTTGAGATATTTTCTTAGCAGTTACCAGTGCAGTTTCAGAAAAAGAGATTTCTGCAAGCTGGAATTTCTCAGCAGCAGTAGATAATACAGATGCAGTTGCTTGCTTGAGTTTCTCTTGTTGAGGTGACAACGTATTACTATCAATAGCTTCGAGTTGCTGCATGAGCTTTTGAAGTTGAGTTTTAGCAGTAGTAATTTTTTCTTGAGCATTGCCTCCTGTAGCGATGATTTTAGCTTCTCTAGCAGCAATGAGAATTTCAAGAGCTAGATCTTTCGAGGCCTGTAAATCTTCATTAAAAAAAGTAATAGCAGCTGTTTCTGCCTCTTTAGCTTTAATAAAGATTTCTTGAGCGAGGTCAATATCAATATTTTCAATGAATGTCGCATGAGATGCTACTGCTTCTTTTGCCTGAGCGACTCTTTCTGTAAGAATACATTGAACAATATCATCTTCATGGACAATAGATTCTTGTAGAGCATTAAAAACGGCGTTATATTCAGTCTGTTTTTTTTGTTGTTTTGCTTTCTGAATAGCTTGTTTTTTTTGAGTTTCAAAATCAGAGAAAAGAGCTCCTGTCATACCCCTTATAACCGTGAGTGATTGACGATTAGAAATGGCAGTAAGAGCATTTTTAATAGCTAGTTGTGTCGTAGCATTGATTTCAGAGAGAGTTTTTTGTAAATTTTCAGTAATCTCAGCAATACGTGCAGGAGCATTTGCCACTTGTACTGCAGCAATATTAGCAATTGCCCGAGCATCTTGAGCCGCTTGATGCACTGCTAATTGTTGTTGAAGAGCAGGTTCTGAACTGCTATTTTTAATGTTATTCTCAGTCGTTTCAACCTGAGTGTTCGAGTAGTCTTGGAGAGCTTGTGCAAGTTGAGGGTCATTGTGAGCTAATAACTCAATAGATTCAGAAAGAAAAGCTGCATATTCGGCAGCCTGAGTAGCAAGAGAGACCTGAGTTTGAACAACAGAAAACACCTCTTTTATGCCCTTAGAGTTCAGAGAAATATTTAAATGTGCTATTTGCCATAAATCGCTATTTTTAACAGAATTTACATAAGCAATCACTTGTTTGTTAGCAAGTTGAGCTTTGTTGTTAACTTCTGTAGCAGCCTTGCTAGCTTCTTGAATTTGCTGATTGTGTGGAAATTGATGTGCTACTTGTTGAATAATAGTAGATATTTTCTGAACAACCTCAGCTTTAACCTGAGCGACCATAGCGTAGGCAGGAAGTTCATTGCGAGCAACTTTTAGATATTCTTCATCTGCATTGGCCAGAACGCGTTGTATAGTTCTAGTCTTTAGGCCAGACCAAATAGCTTTTTTTTGGTCTTCTTGAGGGAAAGCAAATTCTGCAATTTCTTTTCCATATTCTTTAATAAGAGCTTGTTTGAAATCATTGACGATGGTCTGAGTGCTTCCTGAAATATATGAAAATCTTGTCGAAGAAGCAGCTTTTATCTGACTTTTATCTAGACAATTCTTTTCAATAACCTTGTTTTGATTTTTTATATGAGTAGCAAATGTCCTAAAAGTATCAATTGAGGGATAAGTCGAAGAAATATTTAGAGCTTGTCCAAAAGAGACCTGTTTTTGAAAATCCATTTTTATTTTTGCTTGGTACCTGACTTAGCTACGGAAAAGTAAAGGGTAACGAGTAAAGGGTAACGAGTTTATTTTGTTGCCTCCGGCAATTGGTTAAAAAAATTGCTCGGTAGTAACTATTCGGCCTGTCGGCTGAATAGTTAGTTCGCAGTTCGCAGTTCGTAGTTGATAGCTAACTTTCTCGCTTTTGCTCGAAAGTCTATGCTAACCAGTGGTGTTGTTATTTTCTAAGTTTCTTTGCTCTCGAAGTCTTTCTAATAAAAGATCCAATAACTTTAAACTTTAGATAAGTAAAATAATTTCTGATCAGAATGGTTTCGACCTAATTACCTGTGACCTGCCACCTGTAGTCTGATTTTTAAAGTGGTGTTTTTAAGTGTTGATATTTCTTCTTTTGTGCTTCTTTGTGTTCTTTTGTGGCTATTTTCTTCATTCTTTCTATGTTCTGTTAGGCGGACTGCTTGGAGACAAGAAATAACCTAGTCCTAATCCCAAGGCTATACCAGGAAGAAAGCCTGTAACGGCGCCTGCCGCAACTGTTGTGGTTGCTGCAGTACTCGCATGAGCTATCAACATGGCATTCAATGCCCACGGTATACCATGCCATACTGTTGTATTAAGAATCGGATCCTCTGCGTAGTGGAAGACTTTATTCCAGAGCCAATTGATAGTGCTCTGATCCTTTGCTACCGATTCCACTTCTCGGTTAATGAAGGAGCGGAAGGTTTCTACCGTTAATGGTGCTTTGGTAGAAACCATAGCATCAAAGCGTTGCAGGATGGATTCTATTTTATTTTTAGGAAGACCACTAAATGAAGATTCGATGGCTTCTCGAGCTGCATTCATTCCTTCTAAAACCTCTTTCTTTTCCTCAACTAAAGAGGCTTCTGCAAGAGGCGTGTTTGAAAAAGGATTGAACGTAAGATGACGACCATCAGACTTAATAACTCTCTCCTTATGAGCAGAATTAAGCTGCGAGAGCAATTCTTCAAGAGATGCTGTTGGAGTTATGAAATAGCTGCTTTGATGGAGCTGTTTTTCGGACGCTAGGAAATTTTTGAGTTCTCCTACAGTCAACGGATTGTTTGCATTTATTTTAGAACTAAAAGAGCTATCAAATCGTTTCACAGCATAGATTCCAAAATCTCTGAAGAGGGCTAGCTTAATGAGATTAATCCCATCATAATATAGCTTGCGATCTTCATGAGTAAGAGGTGATAGAGAAGAGCTTAAAACAATTTTTCCATTATCACCAGTAATTTTACTAGAATTTAAATCTGCTGAAATACTATCAAGTTGAGATAAAATATCTAAATCAAAGGAATTTGGAGGTTGAGTTGAGAAAGATATAGCCTCAAGGGTTGTCACAATAGAATGAAGACTACTAGAAGAGGTAAGTTGTGGCGCTAAAGTAATCTCCTGACGAAGTTGTTGAAACCTTTCCTGCTCTAAGTATCCACCTTTTGCTTCAATAAGCTTGGCATCAGCAATCTGATCATAAGCGCGAGCTGCTGCTTCTAAAGCCAAGGTAATCTCTTGAAATGTTGTTGCCTGATGTTGTAAACTTTCTTTATCTAAGTCATCGGCATCTACAATTTCACGCAAACTACTCTCTGCTTTCTGGCTCATTTCTGTAGCCTTGTTAAGCAAGATAGCAGTAATATCTGTAGCTACTAACTTCGCGCTCTCAGAAGACTGAGCTTCAGCTAGTAGAAGGTTAGTATAATGAGTGTTGAGAAAATTTTGAATCTCTGTAATGTTTGTATGAGAAGAAAACTTATGATTTACAGGGAGATCTGATTGTAACAAGATCATTAATGACTGATCAACACTCAAAAGTTGACTTTTTGCATCGGTAACATATTCACTAACATCCTGTTGAGTGGCAATACGCTTCATAGCATCTGCTGCAGAAAAAACTTTAAGAGCCAGAGATAAAGTTTCATCAGGAATCTCGGCTGGCTTATCACCAACCCATTCTATAGCAGCTTCTTCCGTTTCTATAGCTTGCTGAATGCAATTTTGAGTTGTTTCAAGATTATTCTTTCTTTGATTCAGAGCTCTAATCTCTTGAGAATTAGAATCTGATGTCTTTATAAGAGCCGCCTGTTCTGTAAGGCGGGCATTCCGTTTATCAATAATCGACTGAATAATAGTTTGTTGAATTTTATAAGAATCTTTCTTAGCCTGAAAATAGGCAACGGTTATATCATGGATTGCACCTAGTTTTATATTCTTAATATTCTGAGCTTTTTTCTGTTGAATATCAGAACTTGTAGCACCTAATCCCCCTCCCATTCCTATGGTAAGGGCACGCGTTTGAGCGCTGCCGGCAATAGATTCAGTTTGTTGAATAGCAATATCTTCTGATCCTTTAATGGAACTAATGCATTGAGTTAAATTTTGTTGTATTACAAGAATTTGATTAGAAGCTTGAGTGATACGTTCTATGGCACTCTTATTAGCGTTAGCTCGAACTTGTTGAGGAGATTGCAATTTTTCTTGAGAAACCTGCTGAATGACAGGGGATAGTTGGTTGAGTTGTTGTATCGAAGCAAATTGAGTGGTAGTAAACCGAGCAGCATCCGTTATAGCTGTAGTTCTCTTTTGAATCAAAGCAAGGGATTCGGCAATAGAGGCAAGAGCGGTAGCATCTAGTTCTTGAGATGTTAATTGTACGGCCTGTTGGATCTGTCGAATCGAAAAATGAGCCTCCCTTACTTTTTCATAAGCATGCTTAGCGATCGCAGCTAATTTCTGAGCATTAGCAGAGGCATCTGTAATAATTTTATTTTCAGGAGATTGGAGTGCTAATTTTTGAAGCGTTGTGGCTAATCTCTGAGTAACTTCATTTTTAGATTCAGCAACAGCAACATAAGCAGCAAGATCATTGAGGTCAATTTCGGAAGATTGTTGTGTGATTTTAGCTTGATCAGCTTGCTCCAAGACTTGATTGATCACCTCATGACTTAACCCTGCTAGAGCGGTCGCCTTTTGTTTTGTTGCTGGAAAGACAAAATTAGCAATATTTTCTCCATACTCTTGAACAAGAGCGTCTTTAAAATCAGCCACAATTTCTTTAGCACCTCCAAAAGTACGTTGAAATGTTTGAGAAGTAGCAGTTTTTAGTTGATTTTTATCAACAAATTTCTTGGCAACTGTTTTATTTTGATTGCTTTCATCAAGAGCAAATGTCCTGAAAGCTTCAATGTTAGGACCAGTGGAAGAAAAAATATTTAATGAAGAAGACATAAGTTTGGGGGTCTCTCAATTAATAATAATCTACGATTAATTGAGAGATCAGTTTGCAGTTCGTAGTTGCTTTAGCTCGTTAAATTAATTTAAAAAATAACACTTCTCTTCGTCATTCCAGCGGACGCTGGAATCTAGGGGAACGGCACTACAGAATTGATGATCCCATAACATAAAGTCTCATTTCTCCTGTTTCAGAAAAATAGTGACTACTGGGCATTTCATATTTTCTCGGATTTTCGTGCAGACCGCCGCCTGGATTCCAGCGTCCGCTGGAATGACGGTTAAGGTGTATCGGTTGTTGTTCTGAAATTACTCATTCTTTTTTTTTCTTTGTGTAATTCCTTGTGTTCTTTTCTGGTCAATTTCTTTCTGCTTAAGAAACGTTATCATTGTACTTAAGCCTAGATTCTTCAGGATAAGGCGGTGCTGAGGCAACTGCCGTAGCGACTGGCAGAGTAGGTAGGATTCTTTCTGAAGGCAGAGAGGGCTTATTGTAACGTTCAAAAGCAGCAAGATACCAGATGCTTTTTAGTTTGGAGGCAGAAGTGGAACTTGTCTTTCCTTCTTTAACCGATTGATCAGCAAAGGATATTACAGATTGAGCGGCAAGAGAGCGAGCTTTGGCTGCTTGAGCATTGGCAACCTGAAGGTTTTGATCTGCCCTCTTGAGAGCATAACTAAACATATCTAAATTCCCAGTCGCCTTTTCCGCTTCAGCGTCTTTATTAATAGCATCAGTAATGAGTTGAATATTTTCGTGGCGATCAAAAAATCCTTTAAGAGAATCGGCTATTTTAAATGATTTCTGAATAGTAACGGTATCTAAATGAGCACCGAGAGCAATTTTTTTATCAAAATCAGGGAAAGCAAAATTAGCAATAACACCACCATACTGTTTGATCAGCGCGTTTTTGAAACTGCGGATGCTGTCACGATTTTCTTCTATTTCTTTGGGAGGAGTGCCAAAGATAAAATCAAGCTTGAGGCCAAAGAACTTTTGAGGAGCTCGGTTAATAGAAGTTTCCTGCATAACGAATCTATCTTCAGTGGGGATTTTTCCATGAGATTCTCGATTGGCAGCAGTTCTAAATTTTTCAGCATGGCTTTGATTTTCGGGGAGTGTTGATTTGCCAATGTCAAACCAGTGATTATGAAGATATTCGATATCGCTTGGAGAAGCATTACTCTTGTTAGCATAAGCTTTAATAGCTTCTTCCACCGCCGTAAAAGATAGTGTTGCAGCACGACTCGCTTCTTGAACCTCTTGCGCAAGATCAGCAACGACCGAGGCCTCTTCTGTTACTTCAGCTTTTAATTGAACTGCTTTAAGAGCGGTTTCAATAGCTTGTTTAATCAGAGGCGCCGTAGTTGAAGAAGTAAGAAGATCCGAAGCTAAATCAGCATTCTGAAAGACTTCAATGAGTGTTTTTCCACTTAAACGAGATCCTAGTTCAATTCTTTCACTGGCTGTTGGAAAGGCAAAATTAGTAATAATAGTGCCAAACTGCATGGCCAATGCGTCATGCAAAAGACCAAGGATTGCTCTGTTTTGCTCTTGGATAGAAGCTTCTCTTGTTAAAAGAGGTTGAATATGTTTTTTAATCTGACTGAGCGTTGTCGAATCAATGGGCTTAATAGTGTGGCCCTCTAAAATAAAACTATCTGCTGAAGGATTATTAAGAGCAGCTTGCCGAAAAGGTTCTGCCGCTCGAGTTACATTATGAGGAGATGCAGGATCTGAAAAGTGTTGTAGGGGGAATGATGAGATTACTTGCACTTCCATAATCGTAATAATTATTCGGCCAACAGGCCAAATATAAGTTTAAGTTTAGAGTTTAAGTTTAAGTTGATTTTTGGTCACTTCGTGACAAGGTTAAAAGCGAGAATTGAGAAGCTATACCTTTGTCGGATGGGTTTTAGGATTTTTTTACGCGGGAGTTTTTGGGGCCAGTCAGACGTCAGAGCGTGCTGCTACTGAGGTAACAGTAGCGATGACAACGCCGCTAGCGCCAAAAAGAACCAGTAAAATTTCCTAAAATTCATTCGACAAAGGTATATACTCATCACGAATGAAAATTTAAAATAGCCTTCAAGATCACTCACTTTCGTTACTCTAAGTACGCAATTTTTATTCTTGATTCTTTCTTTAAGAATGACAATAATAAAATCTTCTTTTTCGTTTTGCTTTAGTCAACGTCTAGGTAAATTTTCACCCTTCACCCTTTACTTCAGTCGCTGCGCAGCGACGACTGAATGCCTATAACATGTTTATCGAACACTTTAACGATCTAATAAAAGAATTGGGAACGAGCGTTGGATTACCTGATCTCAAGCCTGGCGACGAAGGGCTTTGTTCACTTCGTTTTGATGACAAGGTCACACTTGACCTCGAGTGTCATGAAGATACCGGAGCGTTAATTATCTCCAGCGTTGTTGGAACTTTGAACACTATCGTTGCCGAGGCTTTTTATCCACTACTTCTTGAGGCAAACCTTCTCTGGGGCGGGACTGGTGGGGCTACCCTTGGTGTGGATCCAGCCACCTTAAGCGTCTTCATGTGCTACCAAGAAAAAATTGAAGCGATGGAATTTTTCCGTTTCCAAGAACTCCTCAAGGGATTTAGCGACGTTGCTCTCTACTGGTATCAACGCCTCCAACAAAGCCCAGAAGAATCAGGAAAACTTACTGAAGTAGTTGCTTTACCTGCAGTCGGAGCGGCTGGTGGTAATGCAACGCCTCCTCCTGGTGCAACATTTGCATGAGTAAAGGGTAAAAGAGTGTTTTAAAATCGACGATAAATCAGAATTTTGAAAGCGCATTTGTTAACTCAAGCTGGGCTGAAGTATAATTCTTTGTGTTTTTCTGTTTTCTTTTATCGCTATTATCTTCCTATTACTTCAGCTTAGTTTGAGCGCACAAGTAAAATTTCTAAATTTCTAACCATCTAACCCCCCCCTAAATATTTGCTCATTTCCTTCTTCAGAAGGAAATGAGCAACCCCGCATTATGAGCGATATTAACAGAACATCTAGCGTTAGTGCCCCCAATTATACTCCTATTAATTCTGAGGAAACCAGCGCAACAACTAAAACCCAAGCTTCTACTGTAACACTCAAGCCGCAAAGTAAAGGAATATTTAGCGATTTTCTTACTTGGTTAGGATTTAGTAAGGTAGAGAAGGCCGATTCTACAGTGCGTAAATTGCTAGGCAATCAGGTTAAAGAACGTGCTTCTCAATACGAGTGGAAACCATCATCTTTTTTCCTCAAGAGTAGTTTAGGCAGTGAAAATTCATCCAGTAGCCTTACTTCAACCGTTCGTGGTAGTTCTACTCCTAGGTATTCTGTAAGTACTGACAATGCTAACAGTCCCGAGGTGAATGATCTTGTTGATAAGTTAATCGCAGATCGAGAGCATTATCAAGAGATGCTTGCTTCCAATAAAAATACTCCTGAAGTGAAGACGGCCTATACGAAAGCTGTCGCTATTTTAGATAAGGCGACCGGTGATATAGCGTCACTTGCGAAAGCTCGTCATGAGGCGGCTGCTGCAGTTTACACGGCTGATTTGAATAACTCGATGAAACTTCAGAAAAAAGTTACTGATCTGAATAAGCAAATTGAAGCAACTAAGAATGCACGTTTGACTATGATGGACATTCCCACTAAAGCAGCAACGCAAGCGAAATTGAATCAATTAACTAAAGAATTAGGAGATGCTCAAAAACTAGTTGCAGAGGCTTCTGCCAAAGCAGAGAAGTCTAACAAAGCTTTCACTGCATTACAAAGTCCATTGAGCAGCGATTGGTTATCATAAGCAAATTTTTAAACGAATTGCCGCAGGCAAGAAAATAAATTCGTTACCCTTTACTCTTTACTCTTTACTCTTTACTCTTTACTCTTTACCTGCCTGTAGTTAAGTCAGATACCAAATAAAAATAAAAATTCATTTTCAAAAATCGGTCACTCTCTAACACTCTCTACCTATGCTTATCGAACACTTTAAAGACCTTCTCAAAGAACTTGGCGAAAATATTGGGCTTCCTGATCTCAAGTCAGACAACGATGGGCTTTGCTCATTACGATTTGATGATAAGGTGACACTCGATTTTGAGTGCCAAGAGTCGACTGGCGCCTTGATTATTTCTAGTATTCTTGGAGCGTTACTACCTCATGAAGCTAAGGCTTTCTATCCTATCCTCTTGGAAGCAAATCTTCTCTGGGGAGGAACTGGTGGAGCGACGATTGGTGTGGATCCAGCAACCTTGAGTGTCTTCCTTTGCTATCAAGAGAAGATTGAAGGGATGGAGTTTTTGCGCTTTCAAGAACTCATCAAGGGATTTAGTGACACTGCCCTCTTCTGGAACCAACGTCTGCAACAAGGCCCAGGAGGTTCTGATGCAAAAGCCCCAGAAATTTCTAGTTCAACAGAGGCTACTTCTCAAGCAGGTGGTGAAGCGCTGCCCCCTCTAGGAACTACTTTTGCGTAACAAACCAACGTAACCGAGGCGGCAAGAAAGTTACGTCAACTTAAACTTCAACTTATATTCGGCCTATTGGGCGAATAATTACTTATGAGCAATATCAATAGAGCATCAAGCGCTAGTAATACAAGTTTACCAGATTATCCTTCTCTAAAATCTGAGGAAGCCAATACAGCAGCTAAAACCCAAGTTTCTAGTACCGCGCTTAAACCACAGAGCAAAGGAATTGTTAGTAGTTTTCTAGCTATGTTAGGATTTAGTAAGGTTGAAAAAGGAGATACTACACCACGTAAAAACCTAGCTCATCAAGTTGAAGAACGTGCAACCCAATATGGGTGGAAGGCATTTCCTTTTTTTCTTAAGAGTAGTTCTCCTCGTCAAAATTTATCTAGTAGTCTTACTTCAACCGTTCGTAGCAGTTCAGTTTCTAGAAGTACTGTGAGTGTTAAGAATGCTAATAGCCCCGAAGTAAATGCTCTTGTTGATAAGTTAATTGCCGATCGAGAAAATTATCAAGGAATGCTCGCTTCCTATCAGGATATTCCTGAAGCAAAGCAGGCTTATACTCAGGCTATTGCTATTTTAGATAATGCGACGGGTGATGTAGCGTCGCTCACTGCGGCTCGTCATGCAGCGGCTACTGTTATTGCTGCTGCTAAAGTTCAGATTCTTGCTGAGAAAATTATTCAAAGACAAGGAAAAGATTCAGTAGAGGCTGAGAACATTCAGCTACAGGCTCGAGAAGCTCATAATGCATCGAAAAGCGTACAGAAAGCATTAAAGGAGGAATCTCTTAATGTGGACGCTATTAATCAGGATACTCAACAGACGGGAAAAATTCTTTCTCAATTAACAGAAACATATAGTATTCTAAAAAACACACTTACTCAGGAGCCTTCTCATCAAGAGGAGCTTTTGCCAACAGATATTGAAAATAGAGCAGCAAAAACAGAAGCAGCGGCAAATATACCTCTTCCTGAAGAAAAAGTAGGTGAGTTTAGTAATTTAGAACGTAAAGTCGATCAATTTATTACAGATACGGAACAAGACATGGCAACTAAGGTTGAAGCTGATCAAGTGAAGCATGCCGCTATTTTAAAAAAATTCAATGATCTTAATGCTAGAGCTGAATTTCTTCGTGCCAAAGCGCAGCGAGCTAAACCAATGGATACAATGGAACCTACTTTACGTAGAGCGGCTCAAGCAACATACGCTCAATTAAAGGAGCAATTTACTACAGCTTATGACGATGCTAAAACAGCGCTCAATGAACTCAACCAATTAACATCTACGAGTCCAAGCATATCAACAGTAAAGCAATCTGCTGCTTTACCAAGAGTGACAACAGATGTTATTGATCCACTTTCATTGCCTTCATTAGTAGTAGAGTAAGCGTTCAGCTCCCCTCCTTCGGAGATAAACAGAACTCAAAATAAATTCTAGGAATCACACTAAAGATACATTACAAATTAATTTAACGAGCTAAAACTACTACGAACTGTGAACTACGAACTGATCTCCAAATTAATAGTATATTATCCTAGAAACGTGAATAGAACTGGATGAAATTTCGTAAGGAGTTGATCTCAAAATGATTTTTACGAGCTCGTGGCGTACCTTTACGGTCCGTGAGAGTTTGGAAAAAACTTTTTGAGGTCAAGTATATTGCGAAAGATCGCCAGTTTCTATTTACGTTTCTAGGATTATTAATTTGGTGATCCCTTAGTTCCACTGGTAGTCGCGATGCCTTGAGCAATATGTTCGGCTAGATGCTGCCGCGTGGTGGAATTTTGGAGAATGATATTTTCTCTGCGATTGGAAATAAAGCCAAGTTCTAGAAGGGTGGCCGGACGACGGTTGTGGTGGAGCACATAGTAGACAGCATGTTTAACTCCACGATGATGTGCTTTATAGACGGGAAGAAGTTCACGAAAAATATTGGATGCGAGGCGTTGCGAAGCTCGGTTATAGTAGTAGGTTTCGATTCCACTGGCTGAACGATTAGGAGACGAATTAAAATGAAGGCTTACAAAAATCGCATCAGGATGAGCATTAGCGATGGCAGTACGTTCTCCAAGAGGAATGAATGTGTCATTACTACGTGTCATGATGACATGATACCCTTTCTCCTCGAGAAGAGGCTTAAGCCGTTCGGCAAGATCCAAGGTAAGTAATTTTTCTTCTTTACCACTTACGGCAACAGTCCCATGGTCATAACCACCATGGCCGGCATCAAGAACCACCGTATGAAAATTGGTGAGATTACTTCCTTCTGGCTCGAAGAGAGCACATCCAGGAAGTAAAAAAAGGCAAAGGACTAGAAGAAGTCCCTGAAAGATCAACGATGTCTTAGAGACTGTATTCATTGGTGATTGGTAACTACCAAGGTAGGAGTCTTGGTAGGGTTGAAGAGTTGAAAAGTTGAAGGGTTGAAGGGTTGAAGGGAGGATTGTTTTGGACAATGATACTGCAGTTAATCAGGAAGATTCATTTTTACTGTTATCACCTTAATTTTCATATTTAAGAGAAGATGAATTAGCAGCAAAGCGTCCTTTCAACTTTTCAACCCTTCAACCTTTCAACACTACCAACGGTACGTTGGTAGTTACGGTGATTGTTCAGTTTCTGCTGCGCAGCGACTAAAATAAAGGGAACAGTTTGGTATGGGTAGATTCTTAAAATGAGAAAAAGGAATATATCACAATTTATTGAGATGACTTGCTTTTTGTTTTTTAACCAGTTGACGTTTATAGTTACCTTACGATATCTTTTTTGATAAAGTGTTAGTAATAGCTAGGTAGCTATCTCACAAATTCCATAAAATCCTAACCAAGTGTTGATTTTTTTCTTTAGAAGGAGATCAACAATTATCCTTATATGTCTTACACACTTCCTGCCCTTCCCTATGCCTCCGATGTTCTTGAGCCCTTCATTGATAGCCGTACCATGGAGATTCACCATGGGAAGCATCATGCTGCCTACGTTAACAATCTCAATAATGCGCTTAAAGATCATCCTGAATTAGCAGATCTACCCGTTAATGAACTCATTGCTAACTTGAATAAGGTTCCTGAGGCAATTCGGACTGCTGTTCGCAATAATGGTGGAGGACATTCCAATCACACCTTCTTTTGGGACCTCATGACACCAGGTGAAAGTAATGTGCCCGTGGAAACTCTTGCAGAAGCAATCAATAAAAATTTTGAAACTTTTGAGGAATTTAAAGCTAAATTTGAAGCCGCAGGCGTTGCTCGTTTTGGTAGTGGTTGGGTGTGGCTTGTTATCAATAAGAGTGGTGCTCTTGAAATCGTTTCAACACCTAATCAAGATTCTCCTATCATGGATGGCCTCAAGCCTGTTATTGGCAATGATGTTTGGGAGCATGCCTACTATCTTCATTACCAAAATCGCCGTCCTGATTACCTCAAGGCTTGGTGGAGTGTGGTAAATTGGGAAAAAGCAGAAGGGCACTTTAGAAGCTAAAAGAAAAGAAATTAACCACAAAAGAACACAAAAGAAGAATTTTTATAAAAATTCTTTAATAGATAAGAACTAAAGAAGACGAGCAATCGTAAAATACAAGAGATTTTAATTAACCGCAAAGAACGCAGAGAACGCAAAGAGTGAAATATATCTTTGTGTTCTTTTGTGTTCCCTTAAACTGGACTTTAGCCCTTTTTTAGTGGATGTGAACTGTTTTGTTAGAGCAGAAATATTTAAAAAAAGATTTTTTGGAAGTCCTCACTTTTTGCAGACTTTAAAAAATAACACTTCTCTTCGTCATTCCAGCGTCCGCTGGAATGACGGTTAAGGTGTATCGGCTATTTTTCTGAAATTACCCATTCTATTTTTTTTGATGATATTAAAAACTGATGCCAATAATGTTACTCCTATAAAAATGGCTAAAGTCCAGGTATAGGTCTACTAATTATAGGGTGGATATTATTATGATTTTAACCACCCTGCCTACAGCCTACAGCCTACAGCCTACAGCCTATAGCCTTTCCTTATGGTTACTCTCAATTTCAATTATCTTAAACTCAAAGCTGGTTACCTATTTCCTGAGATTGCGCGACGGGTGAAGGAATTTACCGAAGCTCATTCTCAAGCTGCGGAAAAACTAATTCGATGTGGTATTGGTGATGTTACGGAGCCCCTTCCGTTGGCTGTGCGTCAAGCGATGCATGAAGCGGTTGATGAAATGGGAAGTCGCGCTGGCTTTCATGGATATGGTCCGGAGCAAGGATATCCTTTCTTGCGTCAAGCGATTGTAGAGCATGATTATCGCTCTCAAGGAATTCTTATCGACGAAGATGAGATTTTTATTTCCGATGGATCCAAGTGTGATGGGGGTAATATTCTTGATATTTTTGGTGCTGATAATCGCATTGCGGTAATGGATCCCGTCTATCCTGTTTATGTTGATACCAACGTGATGGCAGGGCATACAGGTGAAGGGCGTGCTGATGGATCTTATGAAGGATTAACCTATCTTGAATGCACCGAAGAGAATGGTTTTGTTCCAGATCTTCCTAAGGAAAAGGTAGATCTTATCTATCTCTGTTTCCCAAATAATCCAACAGGAGCTGTTGCTTCTCGAGAAGCTTTAGAAAAATGGGTGGCTTATGCTCGAGAACATCATGCCATTATTCTTTTTGATGCGGCCTACGAAGCCTACATCACAGATCCAACCATTCCTCACTCTATTTATGAAATTCCTGGAGCTCGAGAGTGTGCTATCGAATTCCGTAGTTTTTCAAAAAACGGAGGATTTACCGGCGTTCGTTGTGCTTTTACTGTTGTGCCCAAGGAGCTCATGGCTGCAACCTCTCAAGGCGATAGGAGGCCTTTGCACCCCCTGTGGCATCGGCGTTTCACCACAAAGTTTAATGGTGTGAGTTATGTTACACAGCGTGGTGCAGCAGCGTTGTATGGAGAGCAAGGACGAGCTGGAGTTCAGGCGCTCATCAAACACTATATGGGTAATGCCGCACTATTGAGTGAAGCGGTAACCGCTTCAGGATTGAAAGTCTATGGAGGTGTCAATGCTCCTTACCTTTGGGTAAAAGGGCCAGAGGGAGAAACGAGTTGGCAGATTTTTGACCGAATGCTTCACAAAGCTCATATTGTGGTAACACCTGGAAGTGGCTTTGGAAAAGCAGGCGAAGGATACTTCCGTATCTCAGCATTTAATAGCAGAGAAAACGCGGTGGAAGCGGC
>Ga0155638_1119_pt2 | contig 16799 bp, 14 predicted proteins | sample RifCSPhighO2_12_FD_107295 | JGI IMG/M metagenome (GOLD analysis project Ga0155638, IMG submission 107295) | Verrucomicrobia bacterium RIFCSPHIGHO2_12_FULL_41_10
GGCTGGCTTTTATTATCTATTGGCTTAGCGGCAGGACCAGTAACACTTTCTAGTTGGGCCGCTGCAGACATTGTTGAAATCGCGGCAGCGGCTAGAATCGCAGCAGCTAACATAGCAGCTAGTGAAGTAGCAATAGCTAACGCAGTAGTTACCGCAGTAGTTACCGCAGTAGCTACCGCAGTAGTTAATGAATGCGACCCATTATCCTTATTTGTAAGATCAACAACAATAGCGATTAAAGAAGCACCTTTACAAACATTATTTGCAGCGTTATTAGGATCTGGTCTAGGAACTGATATTTCAATTAACCTCCACTCCCCTATAGGAAGAATCGTGGAAGCATGTAAGGAATACATTTCTTCAAAATTCTGAATAGTGGAGGCATGTAAGGAATACATTTTTTGTGAGTTCAAACTGAACTGAAGTTTTCTGAATTGAATTAGAATTTTATTTTTGTAACCCACTGGACTTTGTCCATTTTTATATGAGTAACATTATTGGCATCAGTTTTTTAATATTATCAAAAAATAGAATGGGTAATTTCAGAAAAACAGTCTATACACCTTAACCGTCATTCCAGCGGACGCTGGAATCCAGACGGCTATCTGCACGAAAATCTAAGAAAATATGAAATGTCCAATAGTCACTATTTTTCTGAAACAGGGGAAATGAGACTTTATTTTATGGGATCATCAATTCTGTAGTGACGTTCCTCTAGATTCCAGCGCACGCTGGAATGACGAAGAGAAGTGTTATTTTTTAAAATCTGCAAAAAGTGATGACTTCCAAAAATTATCTTCTGATATCCAATAAATTCTACTCTTAAATTTTTATGAAAATCGCCCTTGGCTCTGATCACGCTGGCTTCCACTACAAAGAAACACTTAAAACAATGCTTCAAGAACAAGGGCATGAGTTAGTTGATTGCGGTACCTTTACTCCTGAATCTACAGATTATCCCCTATATGTGATTCCAGCTGCTGAAAAAGTAGCCAATGGAGAATGTGAACGAGGCATTGTTCTAGGCGGTTCTGGAAACGGGGAAGCGATCGCAGCCAATAAAGTCCAAGGAATTCGTTGTGCCTTGGCATGGAATGAAGAGAGTGCTCTCCTTGCTCGTCAACATAACAATGCTAACGTCCTTTCCCTTGGAGAACGAATGATCTCTTTAGAAATGGCTCAAAAAATTGTCACCCTCTGGCTCAATACTCCCTTCGAAGGAGGACGTCATGAACGACGTGTTCAACAGCTTTCAGACTATGAACGGCGTTGTTTCACAACGCCAGTTCGTAGTTCTTAGTCGCTAGTTGACTTTTTCGTAAGCTCAAACTGAATTGGAAGAACAGGAAGAAGGAAGAAAATAGCCACAAAAGAACACAAAGAAACACAAAGAGCCAGAACACAAAAAAAGAATTTTTATAAAAATTCCTTAACGAATTTAAGAACTCAAGATAAAGAATGTTCACTATCGTAAAAAATAAGGGAAGTAGGAATTAACCCGAATATTTTATACTGAATCGTTATGAAGCGCTGTGCAAGGCTTGTAAATACAAGACAGACGAAAGATTTTGACGATGTGGCTGTATGCTTCATACTGCCCAAGGAGAAATCTGAGTCCAACGTAGTAATTATGATGCTTCCACAAGCCGTAATAGATTTAGTATAAAATATTCGGGTTAAGATCCTATTTCAACATAGAACACCAATAGCTGCGAAACAGCTTAGCTGGACGAATCAATCAAAGTTCATCGTCAGGTTTCTTTTTTTGTGTTTCTTTGTGCTCTTTTGTGGCTATTTACTAGTCCTTCAACTCTGGCACGCCATGTTCCAAGAAGCGCTCTAAGAATCCGGTGTGATACCGTCCACGACAGAAGTCGACATCGCGCATGATCGTTCGATGAAGAGGAATTGTCGTTTTAACCCCGAGGATCATATATTCACCTAAGGCGCGATTCATTCGATTAATAGCCGCTTGACGTGTGGAAGCCGTTGCAATGATTTTGGAAATCATCGAGTCGTAATTCGAAGGAATAGGATACCCTGCATAAGCATGAGAATCGATGCGAATACCGCGTCCGCCAGGAGCATAATAGGCCTCAATGATACCAGGACATGGTTGAAAGTTTTTCTCAGGATCTTCTGCATTGATGCGGCATTCAATCGAATGAAGCCGCGGCTTAGCATTCACCACATAATCGGAGAGATGTTCGCCGGCAGCGACCTGAATCTGCTGTTTAACAAGATCACAACCATAGACTTCCTCGGTCACTGGATGCTCCACTTGAATGCGTGTATTCATCTCCATGAAATAGAAGTTTCCTTTGTCATCGACAAGGTACTCAATAGTTCCAGCATTATGGTAGCCAACCGACTCACAGAGACGGACAGAAGCATCTCCCATGGTTTTACGCAACTCAGGCGACATCATAGGGGAGGGACATTCTTCAAGAATTTTTTGGTTACGACGTTGAATCGAACAATCTCTTTCACCAAGATGAACCACACGTCCGTGCGTATCGCCAAAAATCTGAAATTCAATATGCCGAGGATTCTCAATAAGCTTCTCAATATAAACAGCTCCATTGCCAAAGGCTTTCTCAGCCTCCATACGAGCACTATGAAATCCTTGCACTAGGCTCCCGTCGTTGCGAGCAACACGCATCCCTCGACCACCACCACCAGCAACTGCTTTAATCATCACGGGGAATCCAATTTTCCGCGCAATCTTGAGAGCTTCCTTCTCATTTTCCACCAACCCATCACTTCCTGGTGATATGGGCACGCCGGCTTTGCGAGCCGCTTCTCGAGCACTATTTTTATCCCCCATCATCTTAATGGCAGAAACGGGAGGTCCAATGAACTTAATATTAGCTGAAGCACAAACCTCTGCAAAATGAGCATTCTCCGCCAAGAATCCATACCCAGGGTGGATGGCATCGACATCAGCAATCTCAGCAGCACTAATAATCCGATCAATTTTTAAATAGCTCTCGCTACTAAGCGCTGGTCCAATACAAATGGCTTCATCAGCAAGCTGGACATGGAGTGAATCAATATCAGGTTCTGAATAGACGGCAACCGTGCCAATCCCAAGCTCTTTACAGGCACGAATAATACGCAGAGCAATCTCTCCACGGTTAGCAATAAGAATTTTTTTTATCATGTGAAAAAAAGGCCAAAGAAAATAGCCACAAAAGAACACAAAGAAGCACAAAGAATTTTTATATCATCGGTAATCAATTAAGTTTACCGCCTAGTTTCTTTTTTGTGTTTTTTTGTGTTCTTTTGTGGCTATTACCTTTCTGTTTGTTGTATTCCTTGTGGTTATTGCTCTGCCTCTAACGAACACGGAAGAGCACTTCTCCGAATTGTACTGGCTTTCCATTCTCGGCAACAACTTCAACGACCTTGCCGGAAAGTTCTGCCTTAATTTCATTCATCACTTTCATCGCCTCAATAATACAGACGACCGTTTCGGGATTAATTTCCTTCCCTACTTCAACAAAAGAAGGAACTTCAGGAGAAGAGGCACTATAAAAGGTACCGACCATCGGAGAGAGAATTTCTTTATAGTCCTTTGGAGCATTAGTAGCAGCCTCTGCTGCTACAGGAGCTGCTGAGGGCGCTGGGGCCATCGCAGGAGCTGACATCATCGAAGGCATTCCTTGAATAAAAGAGGCTCCACTCGTTGCTCCCTCTGGAGTCTTGAGAGTGATCTTAAAATCACCTTGTTCCATTTTGAAGACGGCAAGGCCATTCTTCTTCATCAGGTCGATCAGGGTACGTATTTCTTTAATTTCCACGTGCAAATTATTTGGCCAAGAGGCCGTAATTATTCGGCCAAAAGCCGAATAATAGTTGTTAGTTGTTAGTTCTTGGTTGTTAGTTGACTTTTTCGCTTCCGCTCAAAAGCCTACCAAAGCAAAGCTGTATTTTTATTGGCCCTTAGTTTTTTACACTCGAAGTCACTTCATGACAATGTTAAAAACGAAGTGTATAAGCTCAAACTAAACTGTTACCACTGAAGGATTATGTTACCAGTTGTGTCGATATAGTCAAACTGTAATTTTTTAAGCTCTTTAGCTTCTGTTTCAGAATTTTGAATTTGTTGAGTTCTATTCATAAATATTTTTTCGATGCCCAACAGCAATAACTAACACAATCAACTGATTATCCTGAATTTTGCAAAGAATGCGGTAGTCACCAGTTCGATAGCGCCATAATCCAGCAAAGTTCGCGGTAAGTTTTTGCCAAAACGACGAGGATCAGCACCGCCTTTAACATGCTCGTCTAGGTAGGCAATAATATTTTTTGAGCGGAAGGGCCCAGTTTTTTGAGCTTTTTTAAAGCTTGCTCACTAAAGTTATAAGCCCAATGCATGTTTCACTTCTTCTTCAGAATAAGTTTTACCGGAGCGCAGTGAATGTTGCATCGCTAAATAAATATCTTCTAAGTCTTCGAGGTGCTTGAGAATTGCTTCACGAACATAGAACGTCTTAGTGCGTCCTGTCTTCTTTGCAAGATTTTTTAATCGATTTTCTGTTTCAGTATCAAGTCGAATGGCAATCATGCAATTATCCTATAATTGCTATACATGTATGTCAATAAATAATTATCTGGACTAGCGTTTCACGAATTAATTGGTCTCTTTGAAATTTGTCTCTTTAAAAAAAGTAATAGTTATACTGCGCGCAGCGAGGACTCAATGGTTACTTACCAATCATTAACCTCAACTTCGTAACAGATTGTCTGATTTGGTCGGCCCAACTCTGATTTTTTTCTCCTTCGTGATGAAACCATTTACCCATTGATTCATCGCCTCTTCGTTGAGCAATTTGAGCCTGTCTTTCGCACTCTGCAGACTCACCAAGGGATCGAGCTGCTAATCGAAAACGCAAAGCAATACTTTCCCAACGCTTACTATCAGTTCTATTTTTTTTGTTAAAATATTGGATAGACTGCTTGTGAGCATCAATAGCCTGAGTCATAAGATCATCCGCTTGTTGCTCGAGAAATGAGGGCTGTCGTTTCTGTTCTAAAAGGCTCGCTCGAGACTGAACACGTTCGTTAATCACTCTGGCAATAGCAGCATAGGAGGTAATTAAAGGATCCGCTTCTGGATTTTCTAAATTTTTAAAAATGGTCTGATGAGCTTGCGTGCTGTAGTGAATGCTTTCTTGAGCATCTTTTGCGAGAGCGGCCCACTGGATTGCGAACTCATGATTGCCTTCACGATATACTTGCACTGTATGATTCTCACATCGCTCAAAATCTTGAATCAATGCAGGCAGCGCTCCCTTTTCTCGAGCATTTTTCACATAAAGTGACATGCCCTTGACTGGTTTGTCTTCTGAAAGCTGGTGCGCTAAATCGATAAGTTCTTGTTGAAGAGCAGCATCAGCTGAAACCGTTTTCCAAGTATCGTTCTTATTATTATCATTACTACTGACACTTTTCCAATCATCATCATCCAAAACACTGCTACAGGTTTCGCTAGTGTCGAAGTCATTCTCTTTGATCTGTGTAATAGTATGATCTGATGTGCTCGAATGTAACCGTTCAGATGTCACCTCCTGCGGAGGCGGCATTTGAACTAAATGAGCAGCCAGTTCACTGTTTAATTCCATCGTTTGTTGAGAGGGGATCTTAACGGTTACATCAGAATGAGGAATGTCCAATTCTATCATATCCCTTACGGTACGCGGAGAGGCATTAGGAGAAGTAACGTCAGTAATTTTAATACCTTTCATCGCTCCTGATAATAGAGTGGGATGAAGAAGAACTTGTCTATTGGGATCTCCCAACTTTATAGGAAGATGAATCGAATCAGCCGATGCAGAGTGAATTTCCATATCTTGTTAATATCGGAGAAAATAATAATTTTAGCAAGGTTGCATAGAGGTAGGCGTTCAGATCCCCCTCCTTTGGAGGAAGGATCTTAACCCTAATATTTCATACTAAATCTATTGCGGCTTGTGGAAAGCTCACAACTACTATGTTGGACTCAGATTTCTCCTTGGACAGTATGAGACATACAGCCACATCGTTGAAATCTTTCATCCTCCTTGTATTTATAAGCTTTGCACAGCGCCTCATCACGATTCAGTATGAAATATTCGGGTTAACCAAATGATTGGACAGCGACGTCACAATTTGAATGTATTGCATAGTTTTTCTAAAAACGATTGGAAGCTTCTTCCTCCTTTACAAAGCCCTCAGAGTTGAGTATAGTATCTCCCTTATATTATTTGTCTTTGCAATATTAAACACTCCCGGAGTGGCTGCCACAATAGTTCTCCTTGCTTAAATTGCTTCAACTTTTCACCCTTTAAAAACAGTGTCGAGGTGACTACCTTAATACTGTTTCTCCTTATGTGGTTTCTTCTCCCTTTTTTAATTACATTACTTGTTATTGTCTCGCTCTTACTCGTTGTTATCGTGCTCATGCAACGGCCTAAGAGTGAAGGTCTCGGTGCTGCTTTTGGTGGGGGTGTTACGGACAATCTCTTTGGTGTCCAGACAACGAATGTCTTAAGCCGTTTCACGGTCTGGCTTGGCGGTTTTTTCTTTTTGCTGACACTCTTGATTTCTATTGTTCAAGTGAAGTCTTCTAGTGGGCCAACGGCCATTCAGAAACAGCTTCTTAAAAATGCGCCGCTTGCTACAGCACCAAAAACACTTCCTTCTGCTACTCCTGAGGCTTCAACTCAAGCAACACCTTCTCCAACAGTAGAAGCTTCTCCAGCTGCAACAGTTTCTCCTTCCGTAGCACCTGTTACCACTCCTTCCGTGATGCCTAAAGCTTCTTCTAAGAAGTCAAAAAAGAACGGTCAGAAAAGTAAGGAGTAAAGAGCAAAGGGAAAAGAGTCCGGAGGGACTATTTACTAAGTTAACACTATAATCCTTGTGAAATTAGTAACTACGGTTGCAGAGACAAGGGCATTTTGCCGTCAAGCTCCAAGACCTTTGGTTCTTTGTACAACAATGGGATCCCTTCATGAAGGGCATGCGTCCATTATGCGTCATGCTCGCAGTCTTGCTGGACCCACAGGAACCGTTGTGGTCTCTATTTTTGTAAATCCTCTGCAATTTGGACCTCATGAGGACCTTGCACGCTATCCACGAACACTAGAAGCTGATCAAACACTCTGTGCTCGAGAAAAAGTCGATTTGATCTTTCATCCTTCGGTTGAAGAGATGATCTCTAAAGATGCTTCCGTTGTTATTGAAGAACGATCTCTCTCCCAGGAACTCTGTGGCCGTTCACGCCCGGGTCATTTCAGCGGAGTGACTACTATTGTTGCTAAGTTTTTTAATATCACGACTCCTGATATTACTATTTTTGGTGAAAAAGATTGGCAGCAATTGGCGCTTATTCGACGTATGGTGCGAGATCTTAATTTTCCCATCGAGGTTGTTGGTTATCCTATTGTGCGTGAAAAAAACTGTTTAGCCCTTAGTTCACGTAACACCTATCTCTCGGAGGAGGAACGTTTACTTGCTCCTCAAATTTATCAGGCACTCTGCGCCACCGCAAAACTTGTTAGCGAAGGAGAAGACAATGTTGCAAAGCTCCTCAAAGCGACCAAAGAAGCACTTCGAGCAATCCCTCATACCACCATCGATTATGTTTCCATTGTTGATAGCAATACCTTAGAACCGCTTTCTCAACTTATCCCTGGGAAAATTGAGGCCCGACTAATTGTAGCTATCACCCTTGGCCACACGCGACTGTTAGATAATATCAGCATATTCGGCCAACAGGCCGAATATAAGTTTAAGTTATAAGTTTAAGTTTAAGTTGATTTTTGGTCACTTCGTGACAGGATAAGAAGTGAAGCGGTTTTTTATTTACGAATCTTTTTGCTCTCAAAGTCGCTTCAGGACAGGATTCCAATATGTGTAAAAAAAATTACCGGCTGGGTTAACCGAATATTTACAATTATTTTGTGACTTTTTCTTTTAAAACCATTAAGAAAAAAAGTAAGCATTCGGTTAATCCACCTGGAGAATATGCTCCAACGAATCATCAGGACGATCCTTCAAATTTTGATCACCGTGTTGATCAATCTCCCACCTCCCACCATTATTAGGCCTGTTGGCCGAATAATCACCATGATCGCCCCTTTTGTTGCAGCATTACTTCCAGAAATAAAAACCTTGTGCGAACGTCAAGGCGTTGAGCGCATGAGCCTATTTGGATCAGCTACGACAGAACACTTTTCGGTAACAACAAGTGATGTTGATTGTCTGGTAAAATTTTGTAATAGTGGCAAACTTGATCTCAGTCTTGCCGATCGTTATTTTGGACTCATAGAAGGATTAGAACGTACGTTAGAGCGACCTGTAGATATCGTCTTTGAAGGCTCCATGCGCAACCCTATCTTTCGTGAAGTTGTTGAAAAATCAAAAGTATTAATTTATGACGCTGCGAGTACAAAAATACCTTGTTGATGCACAGATAGCAGTATCTGCTATCTGTGAATTTTTAGAGGAGAAAACTTTTGAAGATTTTACCGATAATCTTTTACTTCGTTCAGCAGTTGAAAGACAATTGATAACATTAGGCGAAGCGCTTAACCTAGCTTCACAAGAAAAAGAGAATTTAGAGTTAGATATTCCAAATTTACCACAAATTGTAGGTCTACGAAATCGGATTGTGCATGGTTACAATTCTATTGATTATGAGCTTCTATGGATCGTGATTCAAACAAATGTTCCACCACTTCATCAACGATTGATAGAGCTTCTCTAATAGAATGCTTACTTTCGACTACGTCATTGTCGGTAGCGGCATCGCGGGCCTTACCTTTGCCTTAAAAGCGGCGGAGAAAGGATCCGTGGCCATTGTGACAAAAAGGTCTAAGTCGGACTCTAACACCGCGTGGGCTCAAGGAGGTATTGCTTGTGTCACAAGCACCGAAGATTCGATAGGTCTTCATATGCGCGATACGCTGATCGCTGGTGATGGGCTCTGCCATGAAGAGGTTGTGAAAACCATTCTTACCGAAGGACCAGAACGTGTTGCTGAACTCGTGACCTTTGGCATGCACTTTGATGAGCGTATCAGTGAACAAGGAATATGTGAATTTGACTTAGGCAAAGAGGGAGGACATTCCAAACGTCGTATTCTTCACGCACGGGATGCAACGGGATTTGAAATCGAAAAAACCTTGCTCGAAGCCGTCGCTCGTCACCCAGAGATCACGCTCTTAGAAAACCACATGGCAGTCGATCTCCTCACCACAAAAAAATTAGGGGTTGATAGCCAAAACAATCGTTGTATTGGCCTCTATGTTCTTGATGAAGAGCACAATACAGTCGAAGCATTACGAACTGACGTAACAATCCTTGCCACGGGAGGTTGTGGCAAAGTCTATCTTTACACGACAAACCCTGATATTGCCACTGGCGATGGGGTAGCTATAGCTTGGCGCGCTGGAGCCCAGATTGCCAATATGGAATTCATGCAGTTCCATCCAACCTGCCTCTTTCATCCAAAAGCAAAATCATTCCTTATTACCGAGGCGGTGCGCGGTGAGGGAGGTCTTTTACTTAATAGTGCTCAGGAACGTTTCATGAAGAGATATGATTCACGTCTTGAACTCGCACCACGTGATATTGTGGCTCGAGCTATCGATGCTGAAATGAAAAAAAGAGGTGATCAATGTGTTTATCTCGACATAAGCCATAAACCCGCAGCTTTTCTTCGAGAACGATTCCCTACAATCTATGAAACCTGCCTCCAGTATGGAATTGATATAACGCAACAAGCAATTCCTGTTGTCCCTGCAGCTCATTACCAATGTGGTGGTATTAAAACAGATCTTCATGGTGCAACCTCTCTTCCTGGCCTCTATGCTATTGGAGAAACAGCATGCACAGGACTTCATGGAGCTAATCGTCTTGCCAGCAACTCTCTCCTGGAAGCGCTCGTAATGGCTCACCGCGCTGAAGTTCATGCGAGTAGTCATCAACACATATCAGACGAGATAATCCTTCCCGAATGGCATTCCGGAGAAGTCCAAGATCCTGACGAGCTCGTGGTTATTTACCACAACTGGGATGAAATACGACGACTCATGTGGGACTATATGGGTATTGTTCGTACCGATAAACGCCTCCAACGCGCGGCGGCACGTTTGAAAAATCTAGAAACAGAAGTCCAAGATTTTTACTGGAACTTTAAAATTTCAGTAGACCTTCTCGAGTTGCGTAATTTTGTCACTACGGCATCTCTGATGGTCACCTCGGCTATGAGCCGCAAAGAGAGCCGCGGCCTTCATTACACCCTTGATTATCCTCAGCATGATGATGCTGAGTTTTTAAGGGATACAGTGCTGGAAATCGTTCAGAGCACCTCCTGCGGAGGTGAGCTCTGAACGATAGGCTATAGGCTATAGGCTGTAGGCTGGAGATTGGAGATACCGCCGCTTGCGATAGAAGATGGGAGATAGGAGATGGAAGATGGAAGTTGAGGCTTATTGCTACAGGCAGAATTGAAAGAACGGTGATGATTGTAGATACTCGTTACCCTTTACTTGTCTGTAGCTAAGCCAGGTATCAAGTAAAAAGCAATTATTTACGATAGGCCTTAAGGCCTATCTAAGTGACTACTTTTTAGATAAACGACCAAAAACAGCGTTTCCTTTATTTTGTCACAAAGTGACCAAAAATTAACTTAAACTTAAACTTATAACTTAAACTACCTATTCGGCCTGTTGCCGAATAGGTTAGAGCCCCACTTCTTGCAGAACGTCTCCAAAAACTTTATTCGAGAGAAGGGTGATATTCTTTTCGACTCTTTTGATAGACCACACGAGTAGTATTAAAAAAATACAAGCAACAAGGAGACTGCGAAGTAGGCGTTCAAATCCCCTCCTTTGGAGGTAGGATCTGAACCAAATGATCCGACTGCGAAGTAATAGTGTGATGCAATGCATAGTTTAAAACTGATTGTCGAAGACAAGAAAATAGACTCGTTACCCTTTACTCGTTACCCGTTACTTGCCTTTAACTGTTCTCTGTATTCTGTTCCCTTCTTAGTCAGCCAATCGGCTGACTAAGATTTCTCCAGCAAGAGCTGGGTTAGCTTTTCCCTTGGAGAGCTTCATGACTTGACCTTTGAGAAAGTTAAGAGCTACTTCTTTTCCAGCCTTAAAATCAGCCACAACAGATGGATGAGCAGCTATAACTTGATCACAAAAAGCCTCAATAGCACTGCTATCACTGACTTGCTCGAGGCCTTTTTCTTGAACAATAACGGTAGCCGCTGTACCACTGGCCATCATTTCAGCAAAGACCTCTTTGCCTTGACGCCCACTAATCGTTCCTTTCTCAATAAGAACAATCAATTCTGCTAAGGATGGAGGAGTGACAGAACACTCGGCAAGTGTCAGAGAGGCTGTACTCAAAGCACTCAGGAGATCATTAATAATCCAGTTAGCAAGGATCTTTGGTTTTATCGTGCTTGATGTTTTAAGAGCAGCAGTTACAGATTCTTCAAAGTAGGAGGCAAGCGCAAGATCATCCGTAAGAACAGCAGCATCGTAATCGCTAATTTCATACTCTTTAATAAAACGATCTCGCTTAGCCTGAGGAAGCTCTGGCATGACTTTTGTTGCCGCTAAAACCAGCTTCTCCGTATGAAGAGGCAGCAGATCAGGATCGGTGAAATAACGATAATCGTGTGATGATTCTTTAATTCGCATCAAGGTGGTTTCACCACGATCATCATCCCAACGTCGTGTCTCTTGAGCGAGTGATCCTCCTGCGAGGAGAACAGCTGTCTGACGTTCAATTTCAAAGGCAAGAGCTCGCCGCACGCCACTAATAGTATTGAGATTTTTTAGTTCAATCTTAGTACCATATTCTTTTTGACCTTGGGGACGGATCGAAACATTCACATCACAACGCATCTGTCCTTTTTCCATATCAGCGTCACTAATATTTCCATAAACAAGAATCTGTCGAAGGGCGGAAAGGTAGGCAAAAGCTTCTTCAGGCGAGGCAATATCTGCTTCAGAGACAATTTCCATGAGGGGCGTACCCGCACGATTAAAATCGATACCGCTCGTAGTTCCTAGGTGGAAACTCTTAGCAACATCCTCTTCAAGATGAATGCGTGTCAGGCGAATTTTTTTCTCAGCAGCAACCTCTGTTTTTTGAACATCTTTAGGATAGGCCCTCTGATGCAATGGAACAGCACCTCCGAGACAGAGCGGTTGATCAAACTGCGAGATCTGATAATTTTTAGGCATATCAGGATAGAAGTAATTCTTTCTATCAAACTTACACACAGGAGGAATCGCACACTCCAACATAAGACCTGCAAGGGTTGTCAAATGAAGTGCTTCTTCATTGATCGAAGGAAGAGCTCCTGGCAAACCAAGACAAATAGGACAGGTGTGCGTGTTAGGCTCTGCGCCATACTCTACTTTGCAGGAACAGAACATCTTGCTCTTCGTTTTAAGTTGAACATGGACTTCAAGTCCGATAGTAGCGGTGTAAATGGTCTGTTCAGACCTCACCTCCTGCGGAGGAGAGGTCTGAATAAAATGGTTGGGTTGTTCACCAGATATACGATTTGATTGCATAGTTTTTGAGTAGTCGATTACAAGTTAGGCTAATTTTTAGCAACATCACTTCATTTCGTAGAAATAAAGTGATGTTGTTAATTACGGATTTCCTGAATCTCTTGAACTTCCTCCTGAGGATAAGTGAGCGTCTCTGTATCGGAAGCTTGCGAAGAAGTCACTGGCAGTAATGCCGGTGATGGCTTGGGCTCTGGTTTTTTCAAAGCGTAGTCAAGGGCTCCTTTCAGATCAAATGATTTGAGTGCTTGAATAACTTCTGGGTCGTGAAAGGCTTGTTGGATTTTTTTGACCTGAGAAATAGCTAAAATATTTCCTGAAGAAAGGGCTTTTTGAACTTCGGAATCATTGATCAAGGCAACAATACTAGAATGCTGAAAGAGTTTCTGCGTACTAGGAGAAGCAAAAAATCGTGATAATGCCTGACGATCTTTCATCACAAGGGTCGCTTTAGTTCCGTTTTCATAGAAGGCAGGAGAAAAAGGGTCTAACTTCAAGAGAAGATGCCCTGTAACTCCCCATTCGAGTGAAGCTTTAAGACGAACCATGTTGCAGGCAGTAGGATCAGAGCTAATGGGCAATCCGTCAGCTCTTGCCTCCATCAGACGTCGTTCTCCCAAAGTTCCCAAACCACGAATGAGCGCAATGCCACCCCAAAGAAAAATAAGACCATAAAAAAGCCCAAAGAAAGCCCCTCCGAAGCCAAGAATCCAACGAACGATTCCACGATAATGTGCCGTCCGTTTGAAAAGAAGACCCGCAAGAAAACTACCTGTCATGTAAATAACAATACCAGCAAACGTTGCTACAATTTTAGAAAGAAAAGGTGGTGGTGGATTGAAAAAGGCAGCAAATTGCTGAGTTGCATAAGCAGCCGCCATCGAAGCACCCACCCATGCTGCAATTAAGATAACAACTCTTAGAAGAGAACGGATCAGTCCAAAACGCCATCCTCGCCATACTGCAAACAGAAGCCATGCCACTGCAGTAAAAAAAAGCCAATAATGCCATTGAGGAGAGGGAGAGAGCATCGGAAAGAAGAAATTAACAGGGATGGAAGCGATGAAAGGGATGAGAGAAAAGAATATTCATGCTTGATATTCTAATCGTTGTTTAATTTAGTGCAGTCATTAATTTTATTCACGTTATTTTTAATTTAAGCTGCTGCCATCCCTTTCATCGCCTTCGTTCTTGTGAATTTCAACTAGCTCTGTTCTCTATTTTAATGTACAGCAATGAATGCGATGGAAGGGATAGATGCAACTGAGCAAGTAAAACAAGATACTAAGCTCTCAGAATAATTTGATGAAAATCGAACCTTGTTTTCTTGATTTTATCCTCTGTTATCCCTTCCATCGCTTCCATCCCTGTTAATTTCTTCTTCTTTCATTCTCTTTTATCCCTGTGAATTTTCTTCTTGTCTTCCATCTTTTGTAAATAAGCACCGTGTTGCTTTCTGCCGCAAAGCATGATCACAGAGAACTAAGGCAGCCATGGCTTCGATAATAGGAACGGCGCGTGGGAGAACACACGGATCGTGACGACCAAATGCAGAAAAGAGAACTTCTTCCCCTTGAGTGGTGACGGTTTCTTGTTCCTGGGCGATAGTAGAAGTTGGTTTGAAAGCAACACGAAAGAGGATGTTTTCACCATTGCTAATTCCCCCTTGGATACCCCCTGAATGATTGCTTGTGGTTCGAATTTTTCCTTCTTGAATAGTAAAGGGATCGTTCTGCTCACTTCCTCGTTCACGCGCACCTGCAAACCCTGAACCAATCTCAAATCCTTTCGTAGCAGGAATACTCATCATAGCTTTGGCAAGGTCCGCTTCCAGTTTATCAAAAACCGGTTCTCCCAATCCTGCAGGAACACCACGAATCACGCACTCGATAATCCCTCCAACACTATCACCTTGAACACGGATTTCTTCAATGCGTCGACTCATCTTTTCTGCCATGAGAAGATCAGGGCAACGAACAGAAGTCGCATCAACATCACTTCGCTGAATCGACTCAGAATCAATAATGGCTTGAAGATCGTGTAGCGCTGTAACGTAAGCCACGATCACGAGTTCAGGATAAAAATTGCGAAGCACCTTGCTTGCGACCGCACCTGCAGCAACACGTCCAATAGTTTCGCGTGCTGAAGAACGTCCTCCGCCTTTCCAGTTGCGGATACCATATTTTGCCTCTGTTGTAAAATCGCCATGGGAAGGACGAAAAAGTTGTGCCATGGGTTCATAGTCCTCAGAACGTACATCTTCATTCTTCACCATGATCATAATGGGAGATCCAAGGGTTACCCCTTGGAAAATGCCTGAAAGAATATGGCATTGATCTTTTTCATCTCGAGGAGTCACTAAACTGCTTTGGCCAGGACGACGACGATTGAGTTCTTGTTGGATCTCTTCTGCTGTAAGAGGCAATTGCGAAGGACATCCATCAATGACACAACCAACCCCTCCACCATGAGATTCTCCCCAGGTAGCAACGCGAAAAAGTGTTCCAAAGTGACTAGACATAAAGGTACATATTCGGCCAACAGGCCGAATATAAGTTTAAGTTATAAGTTTAAGTAACCTGGATATTTCATACTAAATCTACTACGGCTTGTGCAAGGCTGATAACTACTGCGTTGAACTCAGATTTTTTGCTCCGCATAAAGTGATTCATCACCTACAGCCGCGTCGGAAAAATCCTTCGTCCGCCTTGTATTTATCAACCTTGCACGGCGCCTCGCAACGATTTAATATGAAAATCCAGGTTTAGTTGATTTTTGGTCACTTCGTGACAAGGTTTATGTTTCTGGTATCGTAGTACAAGAATGACGTTCTAGCACACCTGAATATTTCTATTCGATAATCTTTGTGTTTTTTTGTGTTCTTTTGTGGCTATTTTCTTCTCTTTCCATGCTTAAAAATATCGCTGTTCTTACTTCAGGAGGGGATTCTCCGGGAATGAATCCTGCCATTCGTTCCGTTGTCCGCACAGCGTTGGCACACGACTGTCGTGTGATGGGTATTAGTAATGGATTTGATGGTATTTTCAAAGGTTCTGTAGAAACATTAACCGGTAAAATCCTTTCAGGAATGATCGATCGTGGAGGAACCATCTTACAATCGAGTCGCTGCAAACGGTTTTATGATCCTGCGGGCATTGATGAGGCAAAACGACGTTTGATTGAGCTAGGAATTCAAGGATTAGTGATCCTCGGAGGTGATGGATCTCTTACAGGAGCCCTTGAACTGCACCGCCGAGGATTTCCTGTTATTGGTATTCCCGCTAGCATTGATAACGATATTGTTGGTACCGAAATGGCCATCGGCGTCGATACAGCAGCTAACACGATTATGCAAATGATCGATCGCATTCGCGATACAGCACGTTCCCATCGACGTTGTTTTCTCATCGAAGTGATGGGCAATCAAGCTGGATATCTAGCGCTGACCACAGCGATTAGCTGTGGAGGAGAAGTTGCTGTCATTCCAGAGTTTTCTTACAACATGCCTCGCATTGTGAATCTCTTAAAAGCTCGTTTTGATCAGATGCGTGATAACTCGATCATTGTTCTCGCAGAAGGGGTCTGTGATGCCGATGCGTTCATTGCTCGCATGAAAGAAGAAGAACAGGGAAAAGAATTTGTCCATGAAATTCGAAAAACTGTTCTTGGTCATGTGCAACGTGGTGGAAGCCCAACACATTTTGATCGCGTCCTTGGCGCGCGCTTTGGAGAACTTGCTGTAACAGGGTTGCTCCAAGCTGAAAGCGGCTGCATGACTGGCCTCTCTCGGAGCCGACTTACCCTAGTCGACTTAGAAAAAGTTATCGGCGCTAATAAACTCCTAGCTCCAGAACTGATTCGATTAGCACATCATTTGCAGATTGAATTTGGAGACCCCATTGAACGATAAGTGAGTTCAAACTAAACTGAAGTAATAGTAAGGAGGAAAAAATAGCCACAAAAGAACACAAAGAAACACAAAAAAAGAAACCTGGCGGTGAAGTTAGTTAATTTAGTATTTCTAAACTGCTTTGCAGCTGTTGCAGCTCTAAGTTAAAGCAGAGTCTCAATTTCTACCCCTCCTTATTTTGTGAGCTCGAACTGAACTGAAGTGTTTTCATACCAACGTCATCGTAACAGGCAGAAGGAATAGCCACGAAAGAACACAAAAAAACACAAAAAAAAGAAACTTAACGGCGAACTTGA
>Ga0155638_1124_pt1 | contig 16462 bp, 16 predicted proteins | sample RifCSPhighO2_12_FD_107295 | JGI IMG/M metagenome (GOLD analysis project Ga0155638, IMG submission 107295) | Verrucomicrobia bacterium RIFCSPHIGHO2_12_FULL_41_10
AATATTACACCTGAGCAAATGGAAGAAATTGCAAAACTAGCAATGATGGGGATATGAAGCAGATATTAAATAAAAGTTTGGGCAGTTATCAGTTATCAACAAGATCAATTCCCAGTTTTTCAAAATCGAATGTATAATTCTGAGGGGGAAGCAAAAGCCTGCTTAAAAGGTGATATTCGATTAGTGGAAGATTCGCAGACAGGGCTAGTATACAATGCCGCGTTTTGCCCTGAATTTATGACCTACGACAATCATTATCAGAATGAACAGGCTTATAGCTTTCTTTTTCAGCAACACCTTGAATCTGTTTCATTAATAATCGATCGTTTATTGGGTCGAAATAGGCTTATCGAAGTGGGTTGTGGCAAAGGCTATTTTTTGGAGATGCTTTCTGCTAAGGGATTCGAAGTTGTTGGGTTTGATCCAACGTATGAGGGGACAAATCCTCTGATTACTCCCCATTACTTTGAGCATGGGGCTGTCAGTCATAATACAGGCTTGATTCTTCGTCACGTACTTGAACATATCCAAGATCCGTTTGGCTTCTTATTACAGCTTAAAGAAGCAAATGGTGGCAGTGGAAAAGTTTATATAGAGGTTCCATGTTTCGACTGGATATGTGATCGACGCGCATGGTTTGATATTTCCTATGAACACGTGAATTATTTTCGTCTCTCTGATTTCAGGCGGATGTTCGGAGATGTTATAGAAAGTGGAAGATTATTTGGTGACCAGTACCTTTATGTGGTTACGGAGCTTGCTACCTTGCAGAGTCCAAAAATTGATTTGAACGACAGTATAGTATTTCCAAATGATTTCATTAAAAATATTGCCAATTATGTTAAACAAAGTGAATGCGGGGGAGTTGTCTGGGGTGGAGCAGCTAAAGGTGTTATTTTTGCCTTGTTGAGTGAGCGTGCCGGCAGGCCTATCATGCTGGCCGAGCTTGAAATTTATGCCCCGTTTACGACCAAGGGAAGTTACTGCGTTGTTTATGACGGAATTATCGAGGACATTCCAAAGAAAATGTTTCCAGATAATTGTTGGGGGCCAGGTGACAATCCTAAAACTGCTGTATGGGAATACTTAAAGACTCATCCTGAGTTTGAGATTGACAAGAGCATACAAAACAAACTCTTGATTACAGTGGCTCCAGATGGGTTTCTTAAGAGAGTTTTTTAATTTTATCTTTCAGATAAAAAAATGGTATCATCCCGTTTGACATTAATTACTAGGAATGTAGGAGATAAGATTGATTGATCATCCATTAGTGTCGATTGTCGTTCCCGTCTTCAATGCCGCGCATCTCGCGCGGAATGATATCCGACGATATGATAATGGTGGGCGAATGGTTGTTGTGGTCAAGGAATGCGGCTTGCGTTCGTGATGTGATCCATAGAGATATCGTGCACAATCAACATCAGCACGATTTTTTCGGACGCCAGGCTCCGTTTCTTGGCGAGCGCGATTGGTTGATGCTGGGCTTGATTGATCAGCATCGCGCGTGACTCGTTGCTCTCGGGTTGCCCGTCATGATGTTTGAAACAATAATTCTCCGTCGTCTGCTGAGAGTGATATTTGTCCACATCTCTCGGCAGGAGTTCCGTCAGTTTAACTATTATTTATCATTCGCCGTCTGGAGAATTTTTCAGCTCGTATTTAAGGCGATATTTACCATTCCCAACGGCATTCTGTTCGTCGTCGCGCGGCTGGCCTCGGTGGGTTGGTTTGCAACACGGAGGCGTTTGTCCAGGGTGAAAATCTTGCGACGACTGGTGCGACGATTGAGCGGACGTTATCACGAAACTTTACGAAACTGATTTTTCACCAAGCCTTTCGAGACTATGAAACCCTTGCTTTGGTAAGAAGGCTGTGCTGTGATCCAAAAGTTATATTAAAATTTTAAATTTTAATATGACTGCCGTCTTACTTTGTTTTCTTGAAATTTAACATATTTTTGTATCATTGCATGATTTCAACCACATCAACACATAACCCTTGGCCCAAAAATGTTTGTTCCAATATGCTCGCTTTTTTAAATCGGGTCAATTTTCAGCTTATTTTGACTGCTAGCTTGATACAAGTTTGTTGCAAAACTATAGAGCTAGAAGGGTTAACAGAGACCCGAGCAATTACATTTTGTTATCTATCCAAAGAGTATTCTAAGTGAAACTTGCACTTGGTACAGTTCAGTTTGGCCTGCCATATGGGGTATCCAATCGGGCAGGGCAAGTTAGTTTTGACTGCGCATCAGAGATAATGAAGCAAGCGTGGCGGGCAGGCATTGATACATTGGATACGGCTATTGCTTACGGAGAAAGTGAGCAACGACTCGGTGAGATTGGGGTAACTCAATGGCGGATTATTTCTAAATTACCAGTTATACCCGAATCGTGTATAGATGTTACTGCTTGGGTACAGTCTGCTATTGCTGATTCACTTGCGAGACTTAAACTTCCAAAACTGTATGGACTATTACTGCATCGTTCTGAGCAATTGCTGGCATCTCAGGGTGAAATACTGTATCGCGCGTTGCTTTCTCTCAAAGAAGCAGGGCAAGTTACTAAAATTGGGGTTTCTGTTTACGATCCAAGCGAATTGGATGCAATCTATCCTCATTTCCCATTTGATTTAATTCAGGCACCTTTTAATATATTGGATCGACGTTTGATTAGTTCTGGATGGTTAACGAAGTTGCATCAAAATGGGGTGGAAGTTCACACTCGATCTGCTTTTCTACAGGGTTTGTTGTTGATGGAAGCCACAAAACGGCCGGCAAAATTCAATCGATGGCAATCATTATGGGAGCAGTGGCATTCTTGGTTGGATAATCAAGGATTAAGCGCATTACAAGCATGCTTGGGTTTTGTTCTGTCACAGCTAGAAATCGATCAAGTGATTGTTGGGGTTGAAAGTGTGCGGCAGTTACAGGAAATTTTAGCAGTAGTTAAAAAAAACTTCTTATCTGTTCCCTCATCACTGATGACTGAAGATATAAAATTATTAAATCCATCCAACTGGGGTAGTTTATGAGCACAGATCTTACTTCTAAAATTGAAATTATCGCTGAATTGGCGCAAGGGTTTGAAGGCCGTCCTGATCAAGCGCGATTGTTAATAAAAGCAGCTGCCGCCGCAGGTGCTGATGCGGCTAAGTTTCAGTTGGTTTATGCTGATGAGGTGGCTACTACAGACTACAAGTATTATGAGCTTTTTCGTTCTCTCGAAATGTCCGATGCAGTTTGGAAAAGCTTAGCGACTTATGCTGCCGAGTTGGAGATCAAGTTGTATATGGATGTTTTTGGAAAAAAAAGTCTTCATTTGGCTGAGAAAATTGAGGTTGCAGCGGTGAAAATTCATGGCACGGATATTACTAATATTGGTCTTTTGAATGAGGTTGCTGGTAGCTCAATACAAAAAGTATTATTAGGTGCTGGAGGGGCTTATTTGAGCGAAATTGAACAAGCGATGGAAGTTCTTTCAAATAAAACAGTGGTTGTGCTGCTTGGTTTCCAGGGATATCCAACACCTGATGAGGATAACCAAATTGATCGTGTCCGTTTGTTAGCACAGAGACTTGGGCGTTATCCTAATGTGATCGTTGGATTTGCTGATCATGTGTTGCCTGGAAGCCCCCTGCGTTACGTCTTGGCCGCGGTTGCAATGGGTGCAGGTGCTAGAGTACTTGAAAAACACTTAACACTTGGACAGATTATGAAATTGGAAGATCACGAGGCTGCTTTGAATCCGGATGAATTTTTAGCGTTTTCACAAACTATTCGTGGTTGTATGCAAGCACTAGGCAACGCCGAAGAGATTGATGATTTTGGAATGAGTGAAGCGGAGCAAGCTTATCGTAAGATGATCCGTAGACATGTGGTGTCAAACAGGGCGCTTAAAAATGGTACGAAGATATCACCAGAAGACGTAGGCCTTAAGCGCACGCCCGCGGAGTTTGTTATTACTGATTTGTCCTCTGTCTATCAAAGAATACTTAAACGAGATATTCAACAAAACTCGCCGATTTTGCTTGCTGATATTAACTAGGAGTACTACAAGATGAAACGACGCCTCGTTGCAGCACTTGCCTGTCGTAATCAAGGTTCACGATTATATGGAAAGCCACTCCAAAATTTAGATGTAGAGAATAAGGTGCGGATACTTGATAATATTGTTGACTGTCTGAAAACTATTGATTGTATTGATGAGATTGTCCTCGGGATTTCTCAAGGATCTGAGAATGATATATTTCGAAGCATTGCTGAAAAAAAAGGCTTGCGTTATATCATTGGTGATGAGATTGATGTGTTGTCTCGACTTATTCAGTGTGGACAGCTTGCTCAAGCAACAGACATTTTTCGTGTGACGAGTGAATCACCGTTTCTTTATTTTGAATCAGTCGGAGATTTGTGGCATCGTCATCAAGTAGAGCAGTCAGATGCTACTTTTTTAGATAATATTATTGATGGCTGTGGATTTGAGATCATTTCTTTGAGAGCATTTGAGGAGTCGCATTTGAGGGGAGATAAAAGGCACTGTTCAGAATTTTGCTCTCTGTATATCCGAGAACATTTTCAGTCATTCAAGACTATCAAAGTTGATCCTCCTGCGGAATTAATTCGAAAGGATCTTCGGCTGACGGTTGACAACCCAGAAGACCTTGCTGTTTGCCGAGCTGTGTATGGGACTTTTAAAAAACTTGCGCCAAGAATTCCAGTCTTAGATATCGTTAGGTTTCTAGATATTAATCACAAATTAATTGAGATGATAGCACCTTTCACAGAAGTAGGTTATGCCAATATGTATCATTGGGGAATGAAATGAGTGATGATATTCAAGATTTATGGAATCGCGCAAAGCGGGTGATTCCTGGCGGTAACATGATGCTTTCTAAGCGGGCTGAAATGTTTGTTCCGGGAAAATGGCCAACTTATTTTAGCAAAGCTAAGGGATGCAGGGTCTGGAATTTAGACGGGCGTGAATATATTGATATGTGTGCAATGGGGATTGGCACCAACACACTCGGTTATGGTCACCCAGAGGTCGATGATGCAGTACATAAAACCATCGATGCAGGGAATATGTCTACTCTTAATTGCCCGGAAGAAGTTTATCTGGCGGAACGATTGGTAGAATTACATCCCTGGGCGGATATGGTGCGTTTGGCGCGTACGGGAGGAGAAGCGAACGCTGTCGCTATCCGAATTGCAAGAGCTGCATCAGGTCGTGATAAGATTGCTATTTGTGGTTATCACGGTTGGCATGATTGGTATTTAGCGGCCAATTTAGGTGATGAACAGAACCTTGCTGGACATTTATTACCAGGATTGGAAGCGCTAGGTGTCCCACAGAACCTGTACGGGAGTGTTTTACCTTTTCGTTATAATCATTTTCAAGAGCTTGAAACTTTAGTTCGACAACACAAAATTGCTGCAATTAAAATGGAAGTTTCACGTAATATGGAGCCTGAGGACGGCTTTTTGCAAAAAGTACGAAAACTGGCGACCGATCACGGGATCATATTGATTTTTGATGAGTGCACTTCTGGCTTTCGTCAAACATTTGGTGGATTGCATAAACTGTATGGTGTAGATCCTGACATGGCCATATTTGGAAAAGCACTTGGTAATGGTTATGCGATTACTGCGGCGATAGGTAAGCGTGAAGTTATGGAGGCCGCTCAAAGTACTTTTATTAGTAGTACTTTTTGGACTGAGCGAATTGGTCCAACAGCGGCTTTGAAAACACTTGAAGTGATGGAGCGGGAAAAATCTTGGGAGAGGATCACATGTACGGGTATGGCAATTGGTGAGCGTTGGCAGGCATTGGCTAATAAGTATGAATTACCCATCAAGATTAGTGGGTTACCGGCATTGATTAATTTTAATTTCCCATTAAATAATATGCTTCAATATAAGACATTGATTAGCCAGGAAATGCTTGAAAAAGGTTTTTTAGCTGGGAACAGTGTTTATACCTGTATTGCTCATACACCTGAAATTGTTGAACGATATTTCTACGAGCTTGATCCAATTTTTGCTTTTATCGCTGAGTGTGAATCGGGTAGAGATATTATGACTTTGCTGAAAGGGCCTATCTGTCATTCCGGTTTTAAACGGTTAAATTAGATGAGTAAAACAATACTAGTTTTTGCGGCTCACCCGGATGACGAAGTTCTCGGATGTGGGGGAACAATCGCACGCTATGCCCATGAAGAGGCTGACGTACACATAGTTTTTTTTACAGATGGGATTAACGCTCGTTCAAAAAATAAAGAGGTGATTGCCGAGTGCGCGGCTCGCAAAGAAGGAGCCAAAGCTGCTGCTAGAATTTTGGGAGCTCAGTTAGTTATTTTTGGTGATTTTCCTGATAATCGCATGGATTCTGTTGATTTTCTGGATATTGTGCAGTTCATTGAGCGTCAGGTGAATTTTTATACTCCTGAAATGATATTGACACATCATGCTAATGACTTAAACGTTGATCATCGTTTGGTACATCAAGCAGTGGTTACTGCATGTCGACCTCAACCTGACCATTGTGTGCATACGCTCTTGTTTTTTGAAGTGCCATCTAGTACTGAATGGCAAACGCCAGCATCTGCTTCAGTATTCGCACCAAACTGGTTTGTCGATATTACAAAATACATGTCAATACGTGTGCGTGCGCTTGAAGCATATGTCGAAGAGATGCGCACTTGGCCGCATAGCCGCTCATTTCATGCCGTAGAGCATCTTGCACGTTGGCGTGGTGCTACTGTAGGTTTTGAAGCTGCCGAGGCATTTATGCTTGGTCGCAACTTAGTCACGGAGAGATAAGTAAATTTTTTGTAATTCAAAGGAGAGAGATTATGTGCATGCTCCAAATGATAGATAACAAGAATTCATTATGTTGATCGCGTAACCTAATCCACTTTGAGTCTATTTTCTACAAGAGTAAAACATGAGTAACTTAGAAAAATATAATTACATTAGGCTTGGCATATCGAAGTGTGGAGCTTTTATTTCAGCTTGGGAGACTGCATTTGAAAGGCAGTTATCGCGGGCTCTATATAATTGGATTTTTGATGAATATAATTATATGTATGCAGCAGTCTGCGATGGAAAAATAGTTGCTGGGCTTTGTATATATCCTTTGGACGCAGTTGTGAATTTAAATTCTAGTAGGGTAGGTCTTGCTAACAATGGTTTTGTTGTTCCTAGTCACCGAGGAAAAAATTTGTTTGTGACACTAAGCAAATTTGCGCTTAATGATGCTGCAAAGAATGGACTTTCACTTGCATATGGTATTTCAAATAAACAAGCTTTACCAGGACATAAAAAAGTGGGATGGTCGGTTTTACCACCACTTAAATTTGTTGAAAAACAGAGGGTTGTAGATGTCGTAAATAATACTGTGCAATGGAGTCAAGCACCCTTAAGTGGGATTCAACGTGCGGATATCGAGGCTTGCTCACGTAAGTCTTCATTACATCGACAATTTTCAATACTTAAAACTACTCGATTCACATATTGGAGGTATGAAGCTAGACCGGAAGAAAGGTATTGGTTTGGCTTTAAATATCAGGATAATATTTTGCGCGGGTACTGTATTTGCAAGTATTTTTCAGAAAAGAAATGCTTGCATTTTATGGATATTGACGGTGATTGCTCTGATGTTGTGATGATTTTAATGGCATCGGCGCAGTCGTTAGACTTGCCTTTTGAAAGATTAAATGCGTGGTCATTGACAGCTCATTGCCAATTATTTCTTGATCAGGGCTACAAAGAGATGGCAGCAGACCATAGTTTTATTCTTATTCAGCCTAGTGAATTAAGGGGAGTAGATGTTGTAGGGGAAGTTAATCTTGTGCTTGGTGATAATGATGTTTTTTAGTATTGCTCTATAAGCAACTATTTGACGCATTATTGAAAATATAGTTTATATTGTTAGTTTATTAACCTATAGGGAACAGTATCTTGATTAGAATTAACGAAAGGGCCATTGGTGAAGATTCACCTCCATTTATTATTGCAGAGATGTCAAGTAATCATAATCAATCTTTAGATAGAGCCCTCAAAATTGTAGAAGTTGCGGCTGAAACAGGAGTTCACGCGCTTAAATTACAAACAGCTACATCGGAAGGATTAACTCTTGATGTAGATACACCGGAGTTTTTAATTTCAGACCCTAACAGTTTATGGTTCGGGCAAAATCTTTTCCAATTGTATCAAAAATCGGTAACCCCTTGGGAATGGCATCAAATTATATTTGATCGCTGTGAGCAGCTGGGTCTTATTTGCTTCAGCTCTCCATTCGAATTGAAGGCAGTTGACTTACTAGAGGAAATTGGTGCACCTTGTTATAAAATTGCATCATTTGAACTTGTAGATTTACAATTAATTCGTCGTGTTGCCATGACGGGAAAGCCTATTATTATGTCTACTGGTATGGCAACTCTTTCAGAGATAGAGCTTGCTGTATGCGCAGCACGTGAGGTGGGGAATACTCAAGTTATTTTGCTTAAGTGCACTTCAACATATCCAGCAACGCCTGAAGATTCAAATCTAAATACATTACCGCATCTTCGCGCGGCATTTGGTACAGAGGTAGGTTTATCTGATCATACAATGGGTATTGGAGTTCCGTGTGCTGCAGTTGCCCTAGGTGCAACCGTTATTGAGAAACATTTTACCCTCTCCCGCGCTGAGGGTGGACTTGATGCAACTTTTTCTCTTGAACCAGACGAATTTAAACAATTAGTTATCGAGACTGAGCGGGCATGGCATGCACGTGGGGAGGTTAAGTACGGTGGGACAGTACGAGAGCAATCATCATTACAGTTTCGACGATCGATTTATATCAGTGAAGACGTAAGCAAAGACGAGGTTCTTACCCATTCAAATGTTCGTGTGGTCCGTCCAGGGTATGGGTTGCCACCATCATATATTGATGTTGTTCTTGGTCGAAGAGTTAATTGTAACTTGAAAAAAGGAACAGCAATGAGTTGGGAGTATATTGGGTGAATTTGTCGATTCAACTGATAACGTGAAAATTTTTTTTAGAACAGATGCTTCCATTGCCATTGGTAGTGGCCACGTTATGCGTTGCTTAACACTTGCGGATGAATTGCGTGTTAGGAAATGCGAAGTTGCTTTCATATGTAGAGACCTTCCAGGCAATCTCATCTTGTTGATTGAAGAAAAAGGATATCTGGTATATAAATTGCCAGATCTGTCAGATACCAAAGTTTTTGATTGGCAGGAAGATGCAGCTAGAACCGCCAATTACATTCAGGCCAGCATCGGATATGCTGACTGGGTAGTTGTTGATCACTATGAACTAGATATTTTCTGGGAGTCGGCTCTGCGTAAATGTACTCAGAAGATTATGGTTATTGACGATCTGGCAAATCGACCACATGATTGTAATCTGCTACTAGATCAAAATTATTTTAATGAAAGCACCGAATCTAGATATTTAAACAGAGTGTCTGATAATTGCGAAACTCTACTTGGGCCTCGATATGCATTACTCCAACCGGAATATTCTACATTACATAAAATTTTGCCACAACATGACGGATTAGTTAGTCGAGTATTAGTTTTCTTTGGTGGGAGTGATCTAAGCGAGCAAACGAAGAAAGTACTTATCGCCTTAGATTGTCTTGAACTAGCTTTTTTAGTAGTCGATGTAGTCATTGGAAAAAATTATGCAGACATTGAGGGTATTGAAGTATTAGTTGCGAAACGGCCTGGAACAAGTCTGTATCGGAGTCTACCTTCGCTTGCAGCGTTAATGATGCGTGCGGATTTTGTCATTGGAGCCGGGGGTGTAACAACTTGGGAACGTATGTGTTTGGGATTGCCATCACTTGTAATCAGCCTTGCCGATAATCAGTATGAATTTACTCAGGCTTTGAGTGAGCGTAACTTTCAAATGTCATTAACAAGCGGAAAATTGACATCATCTGCTGATTGGCAGCAGGCTATTTCTGAGATAATAAATAAACCTACCATTATTAAACAACTTTCTCAAAATGCTCAAAGTTTAGTTGATGGTTTAGGTGTTAAGCGAGTTGTTCGAGCAATATTAAGAAATGAAAAATTTAATTTAACTATACGAAAAGCAAATACTGCAGATGAAGCGATTTTATTTGATTGGATTAATGATCTAGAGGTAAGAAAACAAAGTTTTCAGCAGGAGTATATTGATAGAAGCGAGCATTCTCAATGGTTTGCTACAAAGCTTGTTGATCCTGAGTGTGTCTTATTAATAGGGGAAGACGAGGCTGGTTTACCGATAGGCCAAGTTCGCTTTGAAATGAATGCAAAAATGGCAGAAGCAATAGTTGATATCAGTATTGATAATTCATTGCGGGGTATGGGTTTTTCTGAGCAGCTATTAGGTGAGGCTATTAAATATTGGCGTAAACTTAACTCAACATTTAAATTGAAGGCGGAAATACGTGATGAAAATATACGTAGCCAGCAACTTTTTATCAAGCTCAATTTTATTTTTACCATCCGCTCTATGAGAGTCGGAGCAAAAACTTTCGAATTAATATTCTGAGTGGTCGAAACATATGCTTACTTATAATCGTGCTGAGGGTGGTGTGGACAGCACATTTTCTCTCGACGAAATGGCACAATTAGTATTAGAAACTGAACGGGCTTGGCAGGCGCTGGGGCGTTAGTTATGGTCCAATAGAGGCTGAAGAGAAGTCTATGCAGTTTCGACGTTCACTTTATGTAGCGGAAGATCTACAGGCAGGGGATATGTTGACTAAAGAAAATGTTAGAGCAATCCGGCCGGGGTTGGGTTTGCCCACAAAATACCTGGATAAGATCCTAGGTAGAACAGTGCAACAAGATGTAAAGAGAGGAACAGAGCTAAGCTGGAGTTTAGTTGGATAGCGGCGAAGCATATGATCAAGGTAAGCAGATCTTAAAAAAGCAGTTTTCTGGAAATAAATTATGGATAATGAGAAAAAATTAATTCATGCTGAACCAAAGAATTTTGACATTTTTCTGTCTGGAGAAACGGTTGATCTGTGCGCGACATCGGATGATGAGTGGGTGCTTGATCAATGGTACCGTTGGTTCAATAAGGCGGAGATTACAAAATATTTAGTCCAGGGAGTTTATCCCAATACCCGAAAAGCCCAAAAGTCATATTTTGATGCGTTAGTCACTAGCACATCGCGCATAACACTACTCCTCAAACCGAAAATACATGATTTTTTTATTGGTGTTGCCTCATTATCCTCAATTGATCCAGTTATGCGGCAGTGTGATTTTGCCATGGTCATTGGCGAGCGGATAACTGGAGGAGATTCATTATTTTACGCAATGGAGTCCAAGTGCTTGATGACCGAACATGCTTTCGAAAATGTGGGTGTGGAACGGATTAATAGCACGCAGGCAGTAGAACTATTACGCTGGCAGCGTTGGCAAATATTGTTCGGCTACCAGATTGAGGGCATCTTGAGAAAAAAATTTCGCAAAGGGCGGAATGTTTATGATGTTCTTGCTTCTTCCTGCCTGTTAGAGGATTACCAGAAAATAAGAGAGTTGCGAGATGGAGCTTTCTGGCCTGGCAAAGAAGTAGTTTTTGAACTCATGAAAATGCTTCCCAAGGTGACGCTGATTGACGAACTCATGACATGGTTGCCGGATAAACAGCAAAATTATTTCGACTCAACCATTTTTCATTTGGGGTAAATCTAGCATGCTGGATTTGGTGAGCAATTTTTCGTACAAAGACGATCGGTCCTATATCCATTCATCAACGATGGGTGCGTTCGTGGGTGAGGTGATCCTGCCTGCACTTGGGTTGCAAGCAGTTAATACTCGAATGGATGCGCAATTCCACCATCTAGCAACCAGGAATGGGGTTATGCGCTGTCAAGAAGCGCCGAGTGATATGCGCTCGAGTCTTGCAATCGCAGCAGAGTTTCGACTGACTTCAGGTACCAAGAATTTTTATATCTATTTTATTGAAGACGAGAAACCTGTATCAAATCGGACAAAGACTCAATATGATATTCAAGATTTAGAATTGCTATCACCATTTTCGGGTTCCTGTCATATCAATATAAACAATGAACTCTCGTTTTTTGAGAACATAATCGAAGCAAATAAGCGCTTGCATCAATGTACATTGAATGACAAAAAAATAAAGGTGATTAATCTTTATATGAAGAAAATACCGCTTGGACTCATGGTTCAGAAGAAGGGCATGTATCGCCTTAATATTCGGCATATTGGTTCACGTAGCCACAACGATGGCCTTGCAACCATCAATGAATTCTCGTTTGAGGGGCTTAATTTTCCCACGTTCCAGATGTGTTTCTTGATGCCTGGGGCCACATTATGAGTGCGCGTCCTTTTGGCATCGAAAAAATTGAGACCTATTTGCCACCCAAAACGGTAACGGCTGAAGAGTTGGCAAACCAATTTGGATTTGACCCAGAGTTCATCTTGAGCAAGATCGGTGTGAAACAACTGCACCAGGTAGAAGAAGAGACAACCTCCGATATGGCTGTGCGCGTCATGAACAAGCTGTTGGAGGACTATCCGGTACTTCGAACGACACTTGATGTACTGGTTGTCTGCACACAGACCCCTGATTTTCAATTGCCGCAGATTTCAGCGTTAGTGCAGAGTCGCTGCAATTTATCCAAGCAAGTCGCCTCCTTCGACATAGGACTCGGGTGCTCTGGTTTTGTGTACGGCATTAATGTTTTAGAATCATTACTGGCTCACAATGGCATGTCCACGGGTGTTCTTATCACGGCTGAGAGCTATTCTAGTGTAATTAATTCCGCCGACCGGAACACAAAGTGCCTTTTCAGTGATGGCGCCGCCGCCACGCTGATTACCCTGCAGGGCAATGTACGACTAGGGGAGTTTCGTTTTGGAACAGATGGTGATTATTTTGATGCTCTGATCATCCGACCACGTGATGATGATTCTGGTAAACACGAATTGTTTATGGATGGACGGAGAATATTCGAGTTCGTCGCTTCCACAATCCCAAGCGAGGTTCATTCTGCCTGTACAGCCAATCAAACAACCTTGGAACAACTTGATTTTTTTGTATTTCATCAAGCTAGTAAATTTCTCATGGACACCATCGCAAAGAAATTGCATTTGCAGGATTCAGAGAAAATGGTTAATGTTCTTCATCGATACGGTAATACCGTTTCTTCATCGATTCCAATGGCCTTGAAAGATACGCTTGCTCTTCATGGAAATCGCGATCTTAAGATACTTGCTTCTGGTTTTGGGGTTGGTCTCTCGTGGGCAACAACTGTTCTAACAACTGAAGGAGACTGTTCAAATGTCTGAAAATATTCAAGAGTTGCTTGAATCCATTTTGAAGGCAGAGAATCCATTGGCCGCATATCGGGATGAGGCAAACCTTCGTGATGATCTGAATCTGGACTCGCTTGATATCATCAGTTTCCTATTTGAAATTGAGATAAGAGCAAAAATTAAAATTCCGGAAGCAGATATTGATAGCCATCAATTATTCGTGTTGGGTAACCTTCGTCGTTATATTGAGCGGAAAATTGAAGCTGAAGAATTAAAGCGTGAAATGGTGACCGTTAAATAACGATGGGACAGTTTGCGCTTTCAGCAACTTTTATAAATGAGAGGTAAGCATTGACCAGATTACGAATAGTATGCGGCAAATTTTCAGAACGTGTGAGACAAACGTCGCCGGATTTGATAATCCTGGCGCAGCAAGATGGGCTCTTGATTGAGGGAGCTGGATTGCTTCATTCCTGGCAGAACGCTACAGGAGAAAAATATTTTCTGCTCGGGAGCGTTGTCGGTATCCGACAAACTGACGGGATACTGTCACCGCCTGCGATGCTAAAGGTGGAAACTGAACGCCTGGAGAATCCAAACAGAATACCTGAGGTAGAGGGACGGTTTGTACTTGTTAAGATCAATCAAACAGACGGGTGCGAGGTTTGGACTGATCAGTATGGCCGAATTGATTTGTATTGGCAGGTTATCGAAGGTGGGGTAATTCTGGGTACGGGGCTTGAATTGCTGCCAGTTGCGCAACTAGGCTCCCCGTCAAATACCGTGGGTGTGGCACATGCACTAACAGTTTATGGTTCGCGCCCCGCAAAGCAACACACCTTGTACCAGGGTGTCCATAGATTGGGAGTGAACCAGGGGCTCAAGTTGGCGAATGGCCAGTATGAATTATTAACGCGGGCATTTAAGCCGGTCAATGTTGTCCCGTATGAAGAGCGTGAGTTGCATCGTTATACGGATTTGCTTCTTGAGGCGATTCGGGCAAGGGCATCCAATGATGGAAATGTGGTGTATTTGTCATCTGGTTGGGACTCTACTTCCATTCTCGCCTGTTTGGTTCATCTGTTTGGCAATCGGAAAATTAGGGCAGTTATCGGCCGTATGCAGTACGCGGATCGAAGCGGGGTGGCCAATCAGTTTGAGCTTGATCGAGCGCAAGCGGTTGCGGAGTATTTCGGTGTCCGATTGGACATTATCGAGCTTGACTATCGGCAGCAGCAGCCTGTATCAGCGACTCTTGGGTGCCTGAGAGGACTCTTTCGTTCCCAACAGTTTTCGAGCTTGACAGGATTCAATCATTGGTTGCTCGCTGAAGGTACAGCCAAGACAGCAAACGGTGATGAAGTGATTTTTGCAGGCGAGATGGGCGATGGTGCGCATAATCTTGGTTTTAGTCAGTTTACCACGATCTTTCATCCGGCTTCGCAGGGGTTTCGAGAATACAGTGATAAAATGGCTTCATACCTTTTTGGGCCGACATTTCTTGGCCAGTTGCAACAAGGTGCCCATGAGCAAGATCCGGTGTGGCAGCTTTTCAAGCAGCGCAGTACCAACACAAAATTCGACCCGCTAACGCAAGGCAAAGACGCCATTTCGCAGCAGATTCTGGCCAGCTTTTTCCTTCGCGCAGGGAGAATGCCGCTCTATTCTCTGGATAATACCCCCCTGCTCACCCCGCAGGGGCGAGAGTACTACGCGGAAGAATCAGAGCGTATTTATCTGGAGGATGTTGCGAGCCAGGTTACGCCGGAGAATATTTATTCGATTTATCTACAGCTTTACAACTCGTTCCATTGGCAGGGCGCCACAGTGGCGACTTTGGAGCATACTGCCGCGGCACATGGCTTGCAATGCGTATTGCCATTTCATGATAGTGCAATTATCGATTTTCTTTCAGCGATGCCAGAGTCATGGGGGCGAGGACTCGATCTAAATCAGACTAAATATCCATTGAAATGGATGCTTCGAAATCGAATTGATTATCCTAATCATCTACAGGTTGGGGCGCATGCATATATCAGCGATATAAACCCCAATTTCACTTTGCTTGGCGAAATAGTTCATGCTTCGTCTTTCAAATTTCTATTCGATGAGGCACTTCAGAAAGCTCAGTTTGTCGAGTGGCTTGATGGCAAGTTTTTTGATCGGACTTATATTGACATGATTATTGGCTCCTATCTTAAAGGCGAAGAACTCAATGGGCAATGTATGAAAGACTTGAGCGTATTGGCAACGCATTCTCTAATTGGTGTCTATGGTGGATAAAATAAACCCAAAAATTAAGAAAATCATCTATCTGGACGAGCTTACTCTTTCTGCTTCCTGGGCGCTGCTCTGGATGCGCTCCGTAACAAAAGTTATGGTTCTTGAAAAGATAAGTGCAAGGCAAAAGTTTTTGTGTTGGCTTTTCACAAAGAAAGGTATCCATATTACGGAAGCTAATTTCATTGCAGGACACCTAAGAACAGATGACGAAGAATCAGTTCGTTTTGCATCACAACGTATTGCAGGGCAACTAGCACTGAACGTGGCTCAAGACATCGTCAAGTCAGAACTAACAATATACTCGCTTAATGAGGAGTATGGTCGCAATACGATTTCACTTTATATTGCGAAATGTCTTCAGCGTTACATCGATTATTGGCCACTTAGAGCTTTGGTGGCAAAGGCACTTGCCTCACCTGATCAACTTGAGGTTTGGTTGAGAGCCCCTATGCTATTTGATGTCAAATTTCTTGATGAAATGATTTCTGGTATTAATTTGCATTTTTATCGGACCATTGATTTTTCGTCCATCAAACTTCTCTTTTCTTGTATTATAAAGATTTTTCGTTATATAAAACTGATTGCTGGCTTGGGGCAAAGTCTTCGTTATTCTGGACCCAGCAAGACGCCAAGACTTTCTGTGTTGATGTTGCAAGAAGACAGTATTCGCTCAGATCGCAGTTTGCGTGGACAGCCGCATTGGTTTGATATTAGCCAGAATGCTCCTTGCTTTGACACGTTTATCGTTAAGCATCCAGCCTCCAGATCCGGTGTTTTCACAACACCATCTGAACTTGCACGAGCTGGTATTAAAATGGTTCCGTTTTCCATCTTTGGTGCTGCGATTAAGGCAATGGGTAATGACAAAGCCTTAAGTCGGGT
>Ga0155638_1027_pt2 | contig 16394 bp, 15 predicted proteins | sample RifCSPhighO2_12_FD_107295 | JGI IMG/M metagenome (GOLD analysis project Ga0155638, IMG submission 107295) | Verrucomicrobia bacterium RIFCSPHIGHO2_12_FULL_41_10
TGGTACTTACCGAGAAGTGCCCTTAACTCCAATGCGCAAAGTGATTGCGCAAAGATTAACCGAAGCAAAAGCAACGATCCCTCACATTTACGTTCGGCAAGAAGTCGATGCACTTCCTTTATTTGAGATGCGTCAGCAACTCATTGAAGGGGGCGGGGAAAAAATCAGTTTCAATGATTTTGTGATTAAAGCCTCTTCTTTAGCTCTTCTTGACCATCCGATGCTCAATAGTGGTTTCCATGCAGTAAGCCAAACAATTCTCCTTTTCCAAACAGTTGATATTTCGATCGCAGTGACTGTGCCCGGTGGACTTATGACACCGATTGTCCGCAATGCAGACACGAAAACTCTTTCTGAAATTTCCTCAGAGGTAAAACAGCTTGCTGCAAAAGCCAAAGAGGGAAAATTAAAACCCGAAGAATATCAGGGCGGTTCCTTTACGATCTCCAATCTCGGCATGTTTGGAATCACCGATTTTTGTGCCATTATCAACCCACCTCAAGCTGCAATCCTTGCAGTGGGGGGAATCGATGATACTGTGCGTGTGAAAAATGGGCAGTTTGTCCTCGGCAAGAAGATGAACCTTGTTCTTTCAGCCGACCACCGCGTTGTCGATGGAGTAGAGGCCGCTCAATTTTTAAAATCAATTCAGAAGTATTTAGAAAATCCGGCTATTCTTTGCAACTGTTCATGATGCTAACTTTTTCTCGGTGGGCTCGGCGGTTAATTTTTACCGATTAATGCAACAACGCCTTTCCAATTGCATAATAAAAAATGCCATGTTGTGTTAACTCTTTAGGATCATAGATGTTGCGCCCATCTATGATGATCTGCTTCTTCATGGAATTTTTTATTAAGTTGAAATCGAGATGATAAAATTCTGGCCATTCCGTGAGTACAACTAAGAGCTCTGCATCCTGAATCGCTTGTTCTTTTGATTGGCAAATTGTGATGTGCCCCTCATGTTGGAATTTCTCTGTGACATGGGCTCCTGCTACTGGATCATAAGCCTGAATTTTTGCACCTGCTTTGATTAAAGCTTCAATCAGATCGCAGCTAATCGAATCTCGTATATCATCCGTATTCGGTTTAAAGGCAAGTCCCCAAATTGCTATGATTTTATTTTTAACATCGTTCTCGCAGAGAGAAAATACTTTGCTAATAAAATATTTTTTTTGATTTTCGTTAACATCAAGAACTGATCTCAATAGAGCTGGGCAATAGGATTGCTCTTCAACTTGATAGATGAGTGCCTTTAAATCTTTTGAAAGACAGGATCCCCCAAAGCCACAACCAGGATTTGACATGGATCGCCCAATTCTTGCATCTGCTACCGTTCCATGAATGACATCTATGATATCAGCTCCTGTTAACTCGGCTATCCTGCTGATTTCATTCATGAAGCTTATTTTGGTAGCTAAAAATAAATTAGAAGCATATTTGGTTAGTTCTGCAGAGGAAGAACTCATCTGAATAGAGGGTACATTTTTGGGAACGGTTATAGGGGCATAAAGCTCTTTGACAACGTTAAAGGCAAAGTCGTCATCTGTCCCTATCACAATGCGATCTGGATTTAGGAAATTTTGTACAGCTGAACCCTGTGCTAGAAATTCGGGACATGAAACAACCCGAACAGAAATGTTCTTACCGCATTTATTTAAGATCGCATCGATTTTACTTTTCACTTGATTTGCCGTCCCTACTGGCACTGTTGATTTAGTGATCACAATAAAAGATTCCTTGGCGTGTATACTTAAGTTTTCTATTGCGGAAAACAGGTAACTAAGATCGGCCATCCCATTTGCTGTTGCAGGAGTTCCCACGCATACCATATATGTATTACAAAAGGAGATGGCCTCTTGCAGGTCCGAGGTAAACGCAAGGCCATTTTTTAAGGCCGATGCCAATATCTTATCTAAATCAGGTTCAAAAAGGACGTTTTTTTGTTGAGTAAGTTTCTTGATTTTCTCTTCATCAACATCATAACAAATGACTTGATGACCAATATGGGTAAAACAGGCTGCCGAGACGAGACCGACATATCCAGCCCCAAAAATGCTAACTTTCATAAATTTTGGTCATACTATAGATGAAAATTACAGACAAGATAATATCGTGCTGATAAGTAATGGTTTAATGACAAGGCGGATTTGTGTTTTATTAGCATACTTAGTTGTCTATGCTACTGTCTATGCAGAAGACTTGGGTGGACACAATGTTGAACTTGCAAAACATCTTCGCGTATTTGAAGCGAATCGCGAGTTTCAACTTGCTCTTGATCTAAATCCCCATAATAATATTTATCGCAGTCAGTATGCTTGGCATTTACAGGCATTTTTTTTGATTGAAGAGGCATTGTATCAGTTTAATCTTCTTCTGCCTCTAGAACCCGATAAGAGACTTTTGTATCAAGTAATTGGATGGGATACCCATACTCTTGGGCAGTGGGACGAATCTATTTCAGCTTTTTCTCATATCTACTCTATTCCTAATCTTACTCTTAGCTATCAGTTCATGATCATTAACAAACTTTTTCGCAATGAACAACTTGCTAAAATTGATGAATGGGAAAAATCTTTGCAAGATGCAAATCCAGATAACGCTCTCGAAATTAAAAAACAAATCTTTGAGTCTTATACTTATATCGGTGATTTGAAACAAGCTGCTCGTCTCAGTTCAGAAATCCTATGCGAACATCCCGATGAATATATGGTCCGTTATCGTTATGCCCATCTTTTATATCAAAAAAAGAATTATTCTGACGCTCAAACTGAGTTCAATATATTGATTACAGAGCTCCCTAACAATGCCTTCTTGTATTGGAGTTTGGGCCAATTGTTAGAGGAAATGGAAGATTATTTATCTGCTAAAGATGTTTATCAAATGGCGCTACAGTTGGATGCAAATCCAAGAACAAAATGGGCTGTTGCAAGAATTTTATCTAAGCTTCAATCTTGCTCAAATGCCCTTGACCTCGCAGATAAGATTGCTGTAGAGCCATCGAATTCTCTTCTTGCCACTCTTTCTGAGGCAGAAATCTATCTAGACTGTGAAGATTATGCAAATGCGGCTGATCGTTACAGAAAGATCCTTAGCGACTACCCCTATAACCAAAAAGCACTTTGGGGATTGCTCAAGACCTCTACCCACACCAGAAATTCAGAGGATGCAAGACTAAGCTATACAAAACAGCCTATTGTCCAATTCGAAACCCCTTTGCAAAATCGACTCGCTGAATTTTATCGCCAACCAGAAATAATTCTTCCAGCTGAATATTATCACGATAGTACTACATTTAGCCGCTTTTCTACGGGTCCTAATTATAATACTTATGTCATTAAAAACACTCGATCAAATGTGAAAGCTTACTATACTCTGTTTACTAAAACGCATTTCGATGAAATCAATCGAGGAAGTGTCTCTCTGACATTTGACTCATTGTTTAATAAATATTTAGAGGGACATATTGAATTACTTGGGAACTTTTACAACCATTTGCAACACAATCCCATGCCAAGTGGTCAACCTCTTGATTCAAAATCTGTTTTTAATTATCACCTCCATCTTATTTATCATACACTTCCTGTATTTACGGTAGATCTAGGCTATGACTATTATGATGTGATTGATACCGTCCCCCCTTTCTACAATCCTGTTTATAACTATAGCAATCAAATTGGAGCCACTTCTTTAAATATTCGAACAAATGATTTAACTTTATTTCTAAATTTTAATAAGGGACCTGTTTACGCAAACGCCACTTTTGTTTATGGACAATATTCGGATCACAATGTGAAAAATACTCGATATGCTAGAGCTGGATATCGTTTTTCTGATCGACCTTCTAGTACTGTTTACTATAATTATTTTTATCTCGATTTTCAAAAACCAGCCTCTTTATTTAGTCAAAACGGTTTTATCGAGAGCGCCTACTATGATCCAATAAATTTTGAAGTGCATGAAATGGGTGCCGATACTAGCTACGACATCTCTGCATCCATGCAGCTAGGAGGAGAAGCTGCTGTAATCTACGTTCCAAAATGTAGGAATTCTGGCTGCGCAGCCTTTGGCTATTTCAGATATTTGTTTTCAGATCGCTTCTCATGTCGAGTTGACTTGCGCTTCTATTATCAACGTCAAGGAGTCTTACGAACAGGCCTTACAGGGGATTTTCATGCAGAAAGTGCGAGTTTGAAGGTCAATTATGAATTTTAAGAGGGATAAAATGAACAACAAACACGCTCTTATTACAGGAGGTGCTGGTTTTATTGGATCACATCTGGCAGATAAGCTCATTGAAAGAGGATTTGATGTTACCATACTGGATAACTTACTTCCTCAAGTCCATCAAGATGATGTCAAAGATGCGCGTGACTGGCCTGATTACCTAAATCCAAAAGCGCGTAAAATCAAAGCAGATATTCTTTCACCAAATGTGTTTGAAAAAGCGTTAGAAGGAGTGACTCATCTCGTTCATTTAGCAGCTTCTGTGGGTGTGGGACAAAGCATGGTTCATATTGTCGACTATACTCGTAATAATACTTTGGCTGCAGCAGTCATTCTTGAAACTCTTGCAAAAGGCAAGCATACAATTGAAAGAATGGCTGTCGCTTCATCGATGTCAATTTATGGAGAAGGCGCCTATTTTTCTTCAAAAAATAATTGTATCATTGCTCCACCCCCAAGAGAAATGGATCAAGTGCAAGAGAAAAAGTGGGAGGTGTGTAAGGATGGTGAAACATTGATCTCGATTCCTACCCATGAAAGTAAATCTCTTATGCCCGCTTCGATTTATGCCATTAACAAGCGTGATCATGAAGAGATGTTTCTCGTCATGGGGAAAGCATTGCATATTCCAACAGTTGCGCTCCGAATATTTAATACCTATGGGTCTAATCAAAGCCCTTCTAATCCCTATACCGGCGTTGTAGCCATTTTTATTTCTCGGTTGCTCAATGATCTACCCCCTTTGATTTTCGAAGATGGGAAGCAGATGCGCGATTTTGTGCATGTTAATGATGTAGCGCAAGCTTTTTCCACTGTCTTGGAATGTGATCAAAAGTTATGGGATGTCTTTAATGTAGGCAGTGGAAAACAGATAAGCATTTATGCTATAGCCAAACTCCTCGCCAAGATATTAAATAAGAAGATTGAGCCTGAAATTTTAAATCACTATCGCATGGGTGATATTAGGCATTGTTTTGCAGATATTACCAAAATGGAACAGGTATTTGGATTTAGGCCGAAAATCGATCTTGAAGAGGGGATGACAGAACTTGTGAAATGGGTAAAAAAATGCCCTAAGCCTATTGATAGGATGCAGGAAAATATTTCAGAATTAAAACAAAAGAAATTGATCATTTAGAATGTACGATTGTAATTCTCTTTTCCAAACCATACTGCATGTTTTTTATGGATTTTTTCAAGTCGTCTATTTAATTTCTTTCTTAACCGATCTCTATATTCTCACACGTCCTAAGGACATTGTAGATATGAAAGAATTGGTTTTATTAGGTGAAGATGATTATCCTTTTATTATTCTTCTGTATCCCGTTCTTAAAGAGCCTAAGGAAGTAATGAAGACTTCTTTTCGATCCATGGCTAAATTAAATTATCCTAAAAACCGTTTTCGTATTATCTCTATTCCTAATACAGATGATTTAACAACCATTCAAAGCCTTAAAGAACTCCAAAAAGAATTTGCTTTTCTTGAAATCATGGAAATCCCTCCTACAACAGATCCCTCTTGGCATGTCGTTTGGGACAATTGGGATCAAAATAAAAAAGCGTACTGGTGGCACGTGGGTAAGCATGCAAAAAATCCCAATTTACCTCCTAAAAAAACAAGACAACTTATCTATGCATTTTATCATCTTGCCAAAGAAACAAAAGGGGATTTTCTATTGAATTATATTGACGCTGACACGTGTTTGCCCGTTGACCATTTTCTTGCGGCTGCAGTCGGAATTCGGCACTATGATGTTTTACAAGCAACGAATATCGCCGGTAATCTCAATGATAGCTTAGCAGCGAGCTTTCATGCTCTCGATCACCTCATTTGGGATGGGTATAAATACCCACACTTATCAGCTCATGGTAAACATCCATATTGGGTTCTTGGAAAAGCTCTATTTTACAAAGCATCTGACCTACTGGCCTTAGGTGGCCTTCATCCTTGGATGGCTATTGAAGATCCCGAAATAGGACTCAGATTGTGGAAGAATGGGAAAAGGCTTGGAATCATTGAAAAACCGGTTATCGAAGAAGTGCCACGCACCTTTAGAGGGGGCATTGTGCAACGAAAGAGATGGGTCTGTGGCTTTTTTCAAACACTATCAGAACCAATGGAGAGGCTAAACATGACATTTGGCCAAAAACTTTTAGCCTGGTCCAACTTTGTTCCTTGCCTATTGCTTTGGACGAATGTTTTTTCTTGGCCTTTTTCTCTTTGGGCTTTTATTGGCTACTTACATGGTTATCCATGTTTGTCTCCATGGCTAATCTATATGAGCCTATTTAATATTGCATCTGCTGTCACTATGCTGCTCTCAATTTTTGTGATTATCCTGGTTAGAACTTGGCTTGTTCTGGGTACTTGGCGCGCACGGTTTTGGTATATGTTGCGAATCAATCCTCTGACCGCTATTTTCTGGTGGATGCTATGGATTATTCCTCTATGCCTTGGTTTTAATATGTTTCGCAAGGATGGCGGTCTTGTTTGGGTAAGAACAACGAAAGTGAATGCGAATGTCCATCTTTTTAAAAATAAGGTCGTTCAATGGTTTCACCATGTAGGGGGTCGTTAAACAACAACTTTTAAAGTTTCTCAGGGAAAAAAGTCATTCATCTATTGAGGATTTTTCCTTGTAGAGAGTTTTCAATCTACTACTGCGGAAAAATTCTCAAAATCTGAACGACTTTTTCACTGACAAACTCTAAAATTTATTATTTAACAACCCCTAGGATTTAATAAGAAGGTATGAAACGAGCATTAGTGACAGGTGGAGCTGGTTTTATCGGCTCATTTCTTTGTGAGAAGTTATTAACTTTAGGCTATAGCGTTTTTTGTGTTGATGACCTTTATTCTGGAAATCAAAATAATATAAAGCATTTAAAAGAAAATGATAATTTTGTTTTTTTTATATCCGATGTGACAACTCTATTTGAACTTGAAGTCGATGAAATTTATAACTTAGCCTCTCCTGCCTCTCCAAAAGATTACCAAGCAAACCCAATGTACACCATTAAGACAGGTGTTGATGGAGCCATTCGCATGGCATCTTTAGCGCAAAAGCTGAAATGTAAACTCTTTCAAGCCTCAACATCAGAGGTTTATGGAGATCCTCAGATCCATCCACAACCTGAATCCTATTGGAGAAATGTCAATCCTATTGGGGTAAGGGCCTGCTACGATGAAAGCAAACGCCTTGCGGAATCGATTTTATTTATCTATTACCGTGAGCAGCATTTTCCCTTAAAAGTGGGACGTATTTTTAATACTTATGGGCCTAGGATGGCTTGTGATGATGGTAGAGTGATCACAAATTTCATCAATCAAGCGATATGCAATAAGGATATCACGGTCTATGGAAATGGTTTACAAACGCGTTCGTTTTGCTACATCAGTGATCTTGTTGATGGCATGATCAAATTTATGGGTTCTTCTGATGAGATAACAGGGCCAATGAATCTTGGGAGTCAATTTGAATATTCCATCTTAGAAGTTGCGGAAACAATCATTAAACTCACAGGATCAAATTCCAAAATTATTTTCCAAGAGCTCCCAGAGGATGATCCAGTCAAACGTCGTCCCGACATCACTTTAGCTAAAAATCTGCTTCAATGGGAACCGAAAGTCTCTCTTGAAGAGGGCCTAATTAAAACAATTGCCTATTATACCGAAATATACCGCTCGTGATTCAAGAATCGGCATCGATATGCTTGGCGTTGGCGTCGGTAAGATCGGGTGGGAAGAAGTTGGACTTAACTTCGAGAAAATCGTAAAGGAGTTGGAAATAGCTCTCCTTTAAATAAATTTGCGTTTCAAAGTTCCAAATGAAGAATTTTTCATTTTTGATGATGTCAGACAAGATATTTTTAGACATTTCTTGATCTGAGATTGCGTTATCTTTCGTCCGTTTGAATCTCTTTTTTTTTGAAGTTTTGATGATGTTGACATCTCTTGTTGTGAGGATGAAATAGCGGTCGTAATCGGCAAATGTCTTTTGAAACCAAGCAAGATCATAGAACTCTTTGCCCGCTGGCTGAGAAAGATGGAGAATAACAACATCGTCTCCTAGATCGCCGTTCCATTTGCGCCCCGACCATTCTTTATAAATGGGATCTTTTCCTACGACGTGGGCGATCACACGAGCTATGAACGTGCTCCCTGAAGATTCAGGGCCTGAGATGATGTACGCCTTTTTTTGCTCAGCAAAAAGGGTAAGAGAGAAGAAGAGGAAAATAAGTTTAAGTGTTTTGCTTGTCACTGCAGGTAGGCTTCATCTCTTTTTTAATCAGCTTGCGGAGCTTGGCTTCTCGGATATTGAACTCATGCATGGGGATTGCTGGGGTGCCGCGGTAAGGGCCGCTTTTGAGAAGAGATTTGCTTACGCCACTTTGGCTTGAGACCATCACTTTGTCGTGGAGTTCTACGTGGCCGACAATGCCCACTTGCCCACCTAAAAGGACAAAGTTTCCTGTCTTAGAAGAGCCTGCGATGCCCGCTTGGGCAGCAATCATGTTGTATTCTCCGATCTCGACATTGTGGGCAATTTGGCAGAGATTATCGATTTTGGTCCCTTTACGGATGATTGTCGCTTTAAATCTTGCGCGGTCGATCGTTGTGTTGGCGCCAATTTCTACATCTTCTTCAAGGATCACTGTACCTAGCTGTTCAAGCTTTTGATAACGACCCATTGGATCGGGGATGAATCCGAAGCCGCAAGAGCCAATGACAGCTCCCGGCTGCAAAATCACACGATCTTTGAGATGGCATCGTTCTCGTACGGTAGAAGAGGCGTGAAGGATACAGTCCATCCCAATTGTCGATTCATACCCAATGGAGACGTGGGGCCCTAGTTGAGTGCCTGAACCAATAGTGACATCTCGGTCAATCACTGCGTAGGGTCCAATGGAAACGTTTGCTCCAATGGTTGCTGTTTCATGAATGACTGCTGTTGGGTGGATGCCGATAAAACCACTTCGGCCTTTTGGAATAAAAAGTTCTGCAATGTGTTGAAACGCCCGAGAAGGATCTGAGGAGATGAGATAATTTCTCCCTTCCAAAAGGGGCGTGTCAGGAGAAACGCAAATCACCCCGGCTTTTGACGTGATGATCGCATCTCGGTAGCGCGGATTCGAAAGAAAAGAGGCATCCTCAGGAGTTGCTCCCTCTAGGGTATCGATCCCAGAGATGGGTACCCTTAAGTCTCCAACCAGTCTTGATTCAGTTCTCTTTGCAAGATCTGCAAGAGTGAAGAATGCCATTCTTTTTTCTATTGATTGTCTAGATTATCTGTGCTCTCTTTCAATTTTTCTGCCTCAAGTTCAAAGGCTTTATCCATCTCTGCAATCACAAAACTTGTCACATCAAGGCTCGGTTGCACATAGAAGCACATATCTTCATTGATCACATATGTGAGATGTTTTTCTTTGGCAACTTTCTCTGAAGCCACTTCTGCAGCTGCGCGAATCTTATAGACTACCTGATAGTTCGCTTGGTTCATCATTTGATGGAACTGCTGCTGGTACATCATGAGTCTTTCTTGCAAAGATTCTTGCTTATTTCTTAGCTCCTCTTCTGCTTTTGGAGAAAGGCTATCGAGATAGTCAGTATCTTCAAATTTTGCAGAAATTTCTTTCAGCTCTTTATCTGTCGATTCAATCATAGAAGAAAACTGACGTCGAAGCGTCTCTAAATTTTCTTGCTCGTGGAGTCCTGTTTTTGACTCGGTAACGCAAGAGCCAAAATTGACAACCCCGATTAGAGGATCATTTGCCGCCGAAAGGGCAGCTGCTGCGACCATCGCAGCGGAAAAACAATATTTATACATAGTCACTCCTTAAAGTTAAAATTGTCCCCCCATTGAGAAGAAGACTTTTTGCCATTTATGGTGATGCCGATCATATCGGTTGAAGGGGATCCCCCATCCTACCATGATTGGCGCTCTATTTCCAAGATCGATTCGAATTCCAGCTCCAGCTGTCGGTCGTATGTGGCTCACTGCAAACGCATCAAAAGAGACACTTCCCACATCCACGAACCCAAACACATCGAGCATTCGTAAAATTTCGTAGTTGTATTCTAAAGAGAGAAGACTTGAGGAAAGCCCCCCCTTTGGAGTCCGAGTTACATGAAGTCTTCCTGTCCAATCGCGCAGGTGAATCATAGGGCCAATGCTAAAGGGCTGGTAACCGCGGACTGTTGCTTCGCCACCGAGAAAGAACCGTTCGCTATAGGGAACATGTTCGCGGTCCGTTTTCCCAAAAGGAATCATGTATTTGAATTCAGCGCGGAATTTAAGGGTCCCTTTTTTAGAGACAGGAAAGTATAAAGAGTTCAGATAGCTAGTTTTGAAGAATTGATAATTTCCTCCCACTCCAGCCATTTCTGTCTCAAAATAGGAGCGCCATCCGCGGTGTGGTTTTATAGGACTATTTGTTGAGTCATAGCTTGCGTTCCAGCTGATAGCGGAGATGAGGCCATTTTGGTTTACAACGTTCTGTTGCGCATCAAAAGACTCTTCAGCAACTGAGGAATTGTCGTATGGATTCATGTCGAGATTGTCGCGAGAGTGGCGGAAGCGCTGTCTTACCCCAGTTGTCCAGTAGTTGGAAAGGGGGTAGCTTGCATTGATCGAGCCGCCATATGTTTTGACAGTTGTATTGTCTTGGAGGGTGCTGTACGTCTGCGATAGTTCAACACCTAAACGCCAGAGGCTGTCGTTGACATAAGGATCCATCCAGGAGACTAAGATATTATTTTGTTGTTGTCCGATGGTTCCTCGGACGTGAAAAAATTCCCCTCCACCTCGTAAATTCGGAAGTTTCCCTGCAAAGGCCTTTCCGATTCCGCAAATGTTAAAGTTTCTCTCTGTCAGATCAAGGCCGCCGAATACTTCATCAGTTGAGTTAAAACCCATGAAAAGGCTCACATTCCCTGTGCTCGTCTCTTCCACTTCAATATAAACATCTCGAAAGTTCGTACCGAGTTCTGCATCTTCGCTACTTCGAACTGCATAGACGTTGACACTTTTAAAGTAGCCAACTGCCTCCAAGCGCTCTTGAGTTGCTTTGAGTTTTCTCGCATCGAAAGTTTCTCCCGGGACAAGTAAAGATTCCCGTAGGATCACATTGCTTTCAGTAGAGGTGTTGCCGAAGATATGGATGAGGCCGATTTTGTACTGTTCTCCCTCATCAATTGAGTAAGAGACGTCAAAAACGGGCTCATTTTCCCGTAAATTAGCTTCAAACTGCACGCTTGCGTCGATGTAGCCTTTCTGCCCATAGAGATCTTTAATCGCTTGACTCGTTTCGCGCATTTTTTCAGGGGAAAATGGGCTTCCTTGGGTGAAAAGGATCTTTTTTTCAATGTCGCTTGTGGAGATGAGCTGATTCCCTTCAAAAGAGACTGTTCCGAACTGATAGAGTTGCCCTTTTTCTGCGACAATATCGATGATCAGTTTGCCAGTTGCTGGATCTTCCGTTCGTTCGATTTCCACTTTGGCATCTGCATACCCTTCATTGTGCAAGAAGTTGAGTAAGGTCATTCGGTCTTGTTCGAGGAGTTCATCCCGATAGATGCCAGTTCCTGTCATCCAGCTCATGAGGAAGTTGTATTTTTTTAAGTAAATTTGTTCCCGAAGCTCTGCCTCTTCATCTTTCGTAAATCCAGTGAAGCGAATCTCCTTGATATAGCCTGGATGTCCCTCATAGATGTGAATGACGATATCGACCTGATTGCAATCATCGAGGGGAAGGACAGAATAGGAGAGTTGAGACTCAAAGTACCCTTTTTTAAAGTAATATTCTTTCAGCTTGTTGAAGGACTTATTGAAGCTTGCTCGATTGAAGACCGTGTTTGGCTTTACATCGAGTTCAGTTTGGAGAGTTGAGATCTTGAACTGCTGATTGCCTTCCCACTCAATCTGATGGATAATGGGGCGTGGCCAAATTTTAATCTCGATATAGACTTGACCATCTTTTAACCGCATAGAGGGCTCCACACGGTCGTACTCTTCTGAGAGCGCCTTCAAGTCACTATCGAAAGTTTGTTGAGAAAAAAGATCGCCGCGCTGTGTTTTCATGCGCGATAGGATCGGAGCAGGATCGATCGAATGTTCGCCGCGGCATTCGACAGTGATCTCTATTTGACCTACCCGTTTTTCATCGTAGAACTCAGCACTCCATAGAGGTGAGACGACGGGGGCCGCTAGAGTTGCAAAGAGGATAAAGAAAAAAAACCAATGCATGTTCAAATTTCGTCGGACGCTCAATTATAAGGGAAGGCGCTTTTGTTTAAAGTTAAAAGTTCAAAACGTCTGTCTTCCGGATAGCGCGCGGGTGAGAGTTCCGCTATCAATTGCCTCTAAACTTGAGCCAACTGGGAGCCCAAAAGCGAGGCGAAAAATTTGGAGATTTGGGCGTGAAAGGCGTTCTTTTAAGTAAAGCGCAGTTGTGTCTCCTTCAAGTGTTGAGTCAAATGCGATGATCAGTTCTTGCACTCCATTTTCTGTAAGTCTCTTTTCTATGCGATCGAGGCGAAGCGCATCTGTATGGCGGCCATCAAGAGGGGAGAGGAGGTGTTCGATGACGTGATAAAGGCCGTAATAAGACCTTGTCGCTTCAATGGAAAAGGGATCTTTTTGTGAAGAGACAAGGCAGAGTTGGTGGCGATCTCTCTTCTCATCTTTGCAAAAAGGGCATACGCCCTGTTCTGTGAGGCAGCTGCATTCTGGACAGGGGGGGAGTTTGTCTTGGACTTGAGAGAGGAGGTTGGCAAATTCTTGTAAGGTTTTTTTAGACCATCCCAAAAGATCAAATGCGAAGCGCTCAGAAGTCCGTGTGCCAACTCCTGGCAGTTTTCTTAAAAGAGAGGCTAAAGTCAAAAGTTCTTTTGGGAGCTTATGCATGGAAAAGGGGAGAATATCAAAAGAAAAATGGGATGTCAAAATCTAGCTCTTTAATGGGATTTCGGCTAGACTTTGCATCAGTTCATTAACTTTAGGAAAAATTTTTTGAAACAAGCAAAAATCATAGGGACAGGTTCTTATCTCCCAGAGAGAGTTCTGACAAATCAGGACTTAGAGAAAATGGTGGAGACCTCTGATGAGTGGATCGTAACGCGCACTGGAATGAGAGAAAGGCGCCTTGCAAGGGACGATGAATATGCCTCTTCTATGGGGGCAATCGCTGCTCAAAGAGCGATTGCAGATGCGGGGAAAAAGCCAGAAGAGATCGATTTTATCCTCGTTGCGACACTGACTCCCGATTATATTTTTCCTAGCACGGCCTGCTTGATTCAGCATGCAATTGGAGCGAAAAAGGCGGGAGCTGCTGACCTTCAAGCTGCTTGCAGTGGGTATCTTTACGCTCTTTCGATTGCAAAAGCGTTGATTGAAGCGGGAACCTATCGAAATATTTTAATTGTCGCAGCGGAAAAGCTCTCATCGATTACAGATTATCAAGATCGCTCTACCTGCGTTCTTTTTGGAGATGGGGCATCAGCCTCTTTAGTTTCTTCGGAAGGAAAAGGGCTAGTAATTGAGGGAATCTGTTTAGGAGCAGATGGTGAGCAAGCAGAACTTCTTATGCTTCCTGGAGGCGGATGTCGCAATCCCGCATCGAAAGAATCTATTGAAAAGCGGATGCATTACATCAAGATGTCTGGAAATGAGGTCTTTAAACATGCTGTACGCCGGATGGAAGCTGCAGCTAAGGAATGTTTAGAAGTTGCTGCTGTAAAAGAAGAGGAAATCGCGTGGGTCATTCCCCACCAGGCCAATATTCGGATCCTTGAAGCGATCGCCAAGCGCTTTTCGCATCTCTCTTCTGAGCGCCTCTATAAGACAGTAGAAAAATATGGGAACACCTCCGCCTCTTCAATTGGAATTGCTCTCGACGAGTGGAAAAAAGCGGGGCTTGGAAAATCTGGTGAAAAAATCCTTTTGACTGCGTTTGGCAGCGGATTTACGTGGGGAGCTTCGGTATTGCGGTATGAGTAAGAAGAAGATCGCCTTTCTTTTTCCTGGGCAGGGCTCTCAGTATCCTGGAATGGGGAAAGACTTTTTTGACACCTTTTCTATTGCAAAAGAGACGTTTCAAGAGGCAGATGATCTTTTAGGAGAAAATCTTTCACAGATTATTTTTGAAGGGCCTGAGAGCCGTTTAGCCGAGACTCATTACAGCCAACTTGGCATTTTTGTTACTTCTATTGCGATGCTTCGCACCGTTTGGCAGCAGCTTCCCGATTTTAATCCAAGTATCGTTGCGGGCTTAAGTTTAGGGGAGTATTCCGCTCTTGTCTCTTCTGGAAGAATGACATTTTCCGACGGGATTTATCTTGTGAAAGAAAGAGCAAGACTGATGACGGAAAGCTGTCTTGCAACTGCTGGGACTATGGCTGCTGTCTTAGGTATGGAGAGGCAAGTTTTGGACGCAGCCTTACAAGGAATTTCTGGAGTGTGGGTTGCAAACTATAACTCCCCAGGTCAGATCGTGATCTCTGGAACGCTTGAAGGGGTGGAAAAGGGATTGGCAATATTAAAAGAGAAAGGGGCTAAAAGGGTTATCCCTCTTGCCGTACAAGGGGCTTTTCACAGTCCTCTGATGGCCCTTGCGCAAGAGGGGCTTACTCCTTATGTGCAAAAGACCCCTTTTCAAGAAAGTGATATCAGCCAAGTGTTCAATGTCGTTGGACGCGCAGTAAAAAATGTAGATGAGATGAGACAGTGCTTAATCCAACAAGTTGCTCATTCGATTGAGTGGGATAAAGGGATTCAATCCATGGAAGGGGTTCAGTTTTTTTGCGAGATCGGCTGTGGGAAGACATTGAGTGGCTTGAATCGGAAGATTGGGGTCAGCGCGCCTACTCATTCGATTGAAAAGGTAAACGATTTAGAAGGAATTTTCGCATGCAGCAGCTGTTAAAGGGAAAATCGGCTTTCATTACTGGGGGAACTGCTGGGATTGGAAAAGAGATCGCTCTTCTTTTTGCCCGTCAAGGTGCTGATGTTGCAATTGTTGGAACGAGTCGCGAGCGGGCTGAAGAAGTTGTTAAAGAGCTTGAGAGCGTAAAACAAGATCCAGTGCAAAAAATTCTTTTCTTCCTGATCGATGTATCTAAGACAAATGAAGTAGAAGGCATCGTTCAAAAGCTCATTGCCGATTGGGGAAAAGTAGATATTTTAGTGAACAATGCGGGGATTACGCGCGACCAGCTTCTTCTTCGCATGAGTGAAGAGGAATGGGATCAAGTACTAGCGGTCAATCTAAAGTCCGTCTATAATACTTGCCGTGCTCTTTATCGCCCGATGATGAAGGCCCGGACAGGTTCTGTGATTAACATCACCTCGGTGATAGGCCTCACAGGGAATGTCGGCCAAGCAAACTATGCAGCTTCTAAGGCGGGAATGATTGGGTTCACTAAGTCTTTGGCAAAAGAGCTCGCTGGGCGAGGCATCCGGGCAAATTGTATTGCTCCGGGGTATATTGAAACCCCGATGACGGAAAAGCTCCCCGCGAATGTCAAAGAGGAAGTGTTGAAAAAGATTCCGCTGGGGCGAATTGGTCAGCCCCGCGATATCGCCCAGGCAGCTCTCTATTTAGCTTCTGACCTAGCCTCTTACGTGACGGGGCAAGTCTTTGCGGTAGATGGCGGAATGGTCATGTAAGGATTAAAAACTAGTAGGACATGAAAACTATGACAACAACACAACAAGAAATCATCGACATTATTGTCGAACAACTCGGCGTTGATCCTCAGGATGTGACACCGGAAAAATCGTTTGTTGAGGATTTGAATGCGGACTCGCTCGATCTTACTGAGCTCGTCATGACATTTGAAGAGCGTTTTGGCTTTGAGATCTCTGAAGAAGATGCAGAGAAGCTCAAAACTGTTTTAGATGCAATTGAGTACATTGAAAAACGCAAAGTAAGTGCGTAGGAATTAGAATTTCACCGCAGTGAAATGAAAGTTTTACCACAGAGATAGAAACCACAGAGTGTGAAAGACTGGTGCGTTTTTTTCTTCGTTCTCTGTGGTTTCTATCTCTGTGGTAAAATACAACTCTAACTTGTGAATTTCACAAGGAATCAATCTAGATCTTTCCTTTTCTGTGCTTAAATAAAGAATTTCTTGTGCCATTCAAAATTTTCTTTTAAGCTTGCGGCAA
>Ga0155638_1131_pt9 | contig 16328 bp, 13 predicted proteins | sample RifCSPhighO2_12_FD_107295 | JGI IMG/M metagenome (GOLD analysis project Ga0155638, IMG submission 107295) | Verrucomicrobia bacterium RIFCSPHIGHO2_12_FULL_41_10
AACAAGCAGTGTCGGCCTGTTCAGCCAGTGCGAGGGCAGCATCAAATTCTGCATTTGTGCGAATCTGAATAGTCAACCAATCGCGACACCCCATAGTCTTTGGAAATTGAGAATAAGCCCAAGGTGTTAGAACATTATAGCCATGTCCTTTATTTTGTTCAAGAAATTCCTCAATGGCATAAACTCCATCATTGAGAATAATAATAATTGGCTTTACTCCATAGCGTCCTAAGGTGCCCAATTCATTAATCGTGAATTGATGAGCACCATCGCCTGTCACTAAAATAGTCCGACGCTTTGGATGCGCAAGGGCAATACCGAGCGTTGCAGGAGTAGCCCAACCAATCGACCCCCAAAGCGTTTGATTAAAATAAGTCGCCCCTTGAGGAAGAATCATTGATGCCATCGGCAGCATACAAAGCCCTGTTTCAATCACCAGTTGATCCTCTGGTTTAAGAAAACGTTGAAGTCGAGGATAGAGAGAATTGGTGCTTATAGGATCATCTGGCAAACCAGCGTCCTGACTCGGACAAGCTTTATAAGATGGGCGATGAAATACTGACACTTGCTTTTTCAATCGAGAACCCTCTTTAATTAATCCTGAAAGCAAATCTCCCATAAAAACAGGTCCATAGGTTTTTGACTGTGAAGTCATCATCGACAGATTTTCTCCCACTTCGACATAATCGGGCCAGATCGTAATCATATGAGAATGATAGAGCTGTTGAGAAAAAAACATGGTGGAGAGATCTGTAAATAAAACTCCTCCGAAATTAATGATCAAGTCAGCACACTCTACGGCCTCTCTCACATGTGATGGAGAGGAATATCCCATATACATTCCTAGATAATTAGGATTTGATTCTGAAATAACGCCCTTATCCATAAGCGTCGTTGCATAAGGAATTCCAGAAAGAGAAAGAAACTCCTCTAATTCTTTTTGTAGCCCATAACGAGCCACTGTAAAGGCAGGAAGAATCACAGACGATTGTACTTGAGTGAGGCGTTTAAGAATCATCTCGAGCGCGGCGGCAAGTTCCCCTGGTTCGCTGGAAAGAAGAGAAGGTTGAGTCGATACAATGCCATCCTTTGATTCTCCAACAACCTCCATCAAGGCATAGTCTGAGGGAACCATAATGTAAGCAGGACGTCGCTGTAAGAAAGTCTCGTGAATCACACGTTCCATTTCTCTGATAGTATTCTCAGGTGTAAGAATCGTACTCACACAAGCTGCAGCAGCAGAGAGCGAAAAAAACTGACCAAATTCTCCATCTCCTAAAGAATGGTGCATCGGCTTGCGTGATCGCTGCGTTCGCTTACCAGGAGCTCCAACCAAGTGAAAAACCGGCAGTCGTTCCGCCTTAGAACCCATCATGGCATTCAAAGCGCTCAATTCCCCTACTCCATACGTTGTGCATAAAAGAGCCGATCCATGAACACGCGCATAACCATCAGCCGCATATCCTGCATTGAGTTCATTAGCACACGCAACCCAGGAAATTGACGCTGACTCTTCGAAAGCATTATTCAAAGGAAAAGAATAATCTCCAGGAATTCCAAAAACATGCCTAATGCCTAGGGCCGCTAAACGCTGTACAACATATTGAGAGACGGTAAGATTAGGCATTTGAAAATCAGATGATAAGTTATATAGAGTTTGTTTGCAAGTGAACCAATTTTTCTGACTATCTGAACTATGAAACTTATTCTTTCATCTGTACAATCTCTGCCTACCATCCATCTATGAAAAATAACTTGCTTCAGCAAAAATTAGGGTCACGCTATGCTTGGGCTGTGGTTGGAATGCTCTGGTTGATTTGTTTTCTCAATTATGCCGATCGCCAGGCAATTTCTGCTATTTTTCCAATACTCGAAAGAGAATTTGGTTTTTCTAAATTTCAGTTAGGCTTGATCGGTTCCATTTTCATGTGGGTCTATGCGTCAGGAGCTTTCTTTGCTGGATTTTTAAGTGATCGAGTTTGGCGAAAACCGCTCATTCTTGGCGGTTGTTTTTTCTGGAGTTTGGTCACTGCATGCACAGGAATATGTTCAAAATTTTGGCAATTTTTAACAGTGCGTGCTCTTGAAGGAATGGGAGAAGCTTTTTATTTCCCTGCCTCAAATTCTTTAATCACTGATTATCATACCAAGGAAAATCGCTCCAAAGCGCTCTCTTTTCATTTTTCAGGAGTTTATGCAGGAACTATTGCTGGGAGCTGGTTTGGTGCATACTTAGCAGAACATTATGGATGGAACTACGGATTTTATTTCTTTGGAGGACTGGGCGTCGTTGTTTCTGCATTGCTTTTTTTCTTTTTAAAAGAACCTCAACGTGACGTTGGTGAAAAAGAAAACGAAGTATTTGAAGTGTCACCGTTACAGAATCAACCTCCCAGCATTTCCCATCAACAAGTTGAAGAAGAAACTAAACTAGGCATCGTGGCAACACTACGTTACCTTCTTGTACGGCCAGCAGTTGTTTTAATGATCCTTGCATTTATGAGTGCCAATTCTGTTGCCGCTATCTTTCTTGTTTGGATGCCAACCTTCCTCTATGAAAAATTTCATATGACCCTCACTATGGCGGGATGTTCTGCCGTCATTTTTATTCAAATTGCAAGTGCTATAGGTGCTCCCTGCGGTGGTTGGTTAGCTGATAAACTTTCACAGAAAATAAGAAATGCTCGTGTGATTGTACAGATAGCAAGCCTCCTCCTTGGATTAGGCACTATTATTGCAATAGGACAAGTCACAACCTTATCTTTACTCACCATTGCCATGATCTTCTTCGGACTCTGCAAAGGAGGGTATGACCCAGGAGTTTTTGCTGCACTCTTTGATTATATTGAACCCAAAGTACGAGGATCAGCTACAGGCCTCATTATTTCTTTTGGATTTATCGGTGGTGCCTTGGGCCCTGTGCTTGTTGGGGCTATCAGCACCTACGGAACTGGCTCCACAATAGGACGTATGAGTGCAACAATCTCTGCGAGCGCTATTGCTTACGGAATCGCCGCCTGTTTTTTAATAGGTGTTCTTTTTATTAAACCTAAAACCTGTCACCTGTAGTCTTATTTTTATAGGACTCCATCGCTCCAGCTCGACTCACCCTGAAGAGCTACTGGAGCAAAACTCTCGTAGTCTAGCTCTCCCTTCTTTGGGAGCATTCCACTTTTCAACACTACCAAGGTTCATACCTTGGTAATTAGCATATTTCGTAACTATTCGGCCAACATGCCTAATAGTGGCGAAAGATGGGATTGTACCAAGCAAAAATAAAAATTCATTTTCAAAATCGGTTCACTTTCGTACTCTATTTATACTGCACGCGCCCTTTGAAAAGAAGACCCTATTCATTACCTCCTAATCATATCAAAATTGGAATTTCTCGGGCGTGCCCGATTAATTCGGCGCTCCTTTATATTTTCTCTTTCTTCCTGGGTTGGTGCTGTGAATGCTCGTGAAGTATTTATTTGCTCCTCTGCTCTTATTACATTTGCATTCATTATACTAGGTAATGTTGTTGCCTCTGTTCTGATTAACGGAACGCCATAAGTTCCTGTTACCTGAGTAGTTGCAACAGGAGCAGTCGTTGTTGTTGTCAGGTTTTGTCCTATAAAGTTAGGTTGCGTTGTTGTATTTAAATCAGTTACAGGACCACCATGAAATCTGATTGCTTCTACATTTCTCGTGTTCGCTCCTGTTTCCCATTCTATTGAAGGCGTTGTTGTTTGCCCAGTAAATGTGGGGGCTATTTTAGTAACTGAATCATTAAGAGGTTCTGTTCGCTCCTTAGTTGTCGTAAAACCAGTTGCTGTGTCTGTTACTGTTCTGGACTTAGTTGTGGAGTCAGCAGAAGTTTCTCCTGTTACTTCCCTACTTGTCTTTGTCCGTGTTGCATTATGGTGGTAGACTCTTGTTGAGACTGCACAAACAACACCTGCTGTTAGAAATGTGGAGAGTAGTAAGATAAGTGGTTTTTTATTCATGGTTTTAATAATTGATTAATTAGTTAATTCAAAGTTTCTATACCTGCCACTGTGGTACTATTTCCTGAGTAATGCAACTCGTTTCACCAACTTGCAGACGATGCATTCCGGCAAATGCGATCATGGCCGCATTGTCGCTTGTGAGTTCTGCTGATGGCAAACAAAGTTTCCAACCTTTGGTTTGGCAGAGTATTGTTAGGGCATGGCGTAAGGCACTGTTAGCTGCGACGCCTCCACTAACACCGAGACAAGTAAGTCCATACATTTCTGCAGCACGACGTGTCTTTTCAACGAGCACCGTAATAACAGCCTCTTGAAACGAGGCGCAGAGATCATGAAGCTCCTCCGTCGAAAGTGTAAAATCGCCTTCTTTTGCTGCCGCTCTTTTTTCAAGAAAATAACGAACAGAAGTTTTGAGTCCGCTAAAACTAAAATTAAGATTTCCTTTTTCCATCAGTGCTCTCGGAAAGTCATAACGCCTCGGATCTCCTTGTTTTGCTAAACGATCAATTTCAATGCCTCCGGGATAAGGAAGTCCTAAGAGCTTAGCTACTTTATCGAAGGCTTCTCCCACCGCATCATCTTGAGTCCGACCGAGGAGATGGTACTCCCCTGCCCTTTTCACTTCTGTAAGTTGAGTGTGCCCTCCACTCACGAGAAGAGCAAGATGATGTGGTATCTCAGACTGACCAACAAAAGGAGAAAGCAAATGCCCTTCAAGATGATTGACGGCCAAATAAGGAATTCCTAATCCTAAGGCCACACCCTTAGCATACGAAGCCCCAACTAAAAGAGCAGGTGCCAGACCAGGACCGGAGGTTGCCACCACAGCGCCTAAATCGTTGGAAGTGATCTGTGCCTTTGCTAACACTTCATGAAATAAAGGGTCGATTGCCAAAAGATGATTGCGTGAAGCAACTTCAGGAACAACTCCGCCAAAACGAGCATGCACTTCTATTTGAGAAGCCACTAAGCTTACAAAGAGTTCACTGCGAGAATTCGCATCAGAAGGCGGACGCAGAATGGCCACAGCCGTCTCATCACACGAGGATTCAATGGCAAGAATGGGTTTTGTTGCACAAAACAGTTCGTAGTTCATGGTTCGTAGTTCGTAGATTTTTAGATCGGCACTATTATGAATTCATCTATTAAGCAGCCTCTACTTGGTGAGGTAAAAATCATAATAATATCCACCCTATAATTAGTGCTAGTTTTGTGATTGCTAACATTTCTCAAACAGGAAGAATTTCACCACAAGGAACACAAAGAATTACACAAAGAACACAAAAAAAGAAAAAGAATTTTTATAAAAATTCTTTAACATGTTAAGAACAAAAGAAGACGCGCGATCGTGAAACATAAGAATTAATCATAACTACTATAAAGATTTTTGCATCCTCTCTTTTAATTGGGTTTGCATTCACAATTCCCCACTTTAAAATTTTTTATAAAAAATTTTATCTATGTGTTCTTTGTGTATCTATGTGTTCCTTGTGGTGAATTTCTGCCAATTAGGATGACATTAGTATTTTAGGTTTACAGCCAAAAATAACTTTGAATGTGGGCAAGTGATTATTTTGGGTTCTCCTAAAACTAGCACTGATTATATTTAGAAAATTACCATGATTTTCACCATGCCAACCTCGAACGCCAATCAGTATCAAGTTTTTGAGGATCATATAACAATTGCTGATAACGCTCATACAAAGAATGGATCAAAGCTGAAGTCAGTTGTTGGCGATCGATAAAAGTTGAGGAAGAGAGGGCTAGTGACGTCGCCTTATCACGAAGTTCTAAAGGAAAATCTTCTTCTGTTTGATTCATATTGAGTCCAATGCCAACGACAGCAAACGAAGAAGCTCCACGTCGTGTTTCCACAAGTACTCCTGCAACTTTTTTTCCTTTGATCAAAAGATCATTGGGCTCTTTGATATGCAACGAAGGAAGCTTTATCTGTAAGTTTGTAATAGCATCACAAAGCGCTACAGGGCCAATCTGAGAAAGCGAAGGAATAATTTCTTGTTCTATGGGAAGACGCAGGAGAAGCGAAAGCCAAAGCCCCATGCCAGCTGGAGAGGACCAGGGACGATGAAACTGACCACGTCCTTGAGTTTGAGTTTCAGCAATCACAAAAGTTCCTTCAGGTTCATTAGCCTCACCGAAGTTTAACGCCACATCATTCGTTGATGTAACTGTTTCAAAAAAATGGATCTTGGCATTCCATGGAGATTTTTTTTGAAGCTCGTCGAAACATAATTGCCTCCCTCTATTCCCTCCCCCTATCTTACATCTTCTATCTTCCATCTTCTAATAAATTTCCATGGAAAGATCCGTCCAAGGAGCCGAATGAGTTAAGGCGCCTAAAGAAATTTCATCGATGCCAGTTTTTGCCACCGAGCGAATATTTTCTAAAGTGATTCCGCCACTTGCCTCCAGACGAACCGATGACGCCTTGTCATTTCTCATCAACACTGCCTCACGCATCTCATCAAGGCTCATATTATCGAGAAGAATTGAATTCACTTCTTTAATGTTTAAGAAAAACCTGACTTGTTCTAGTGTATCAGCTTCTAGCTCAATTTTTATCTCAGGATGATGAAAGCGGCACTGTTGAATGATGGCAGGAAGGGTTGAAAATTGATCCGATCCAAGAGAGGCCAAATGATTGTCTTTCACAAGAACAGCATCAAAGAGCCCCATGCGATGATTCTTTCCTCCTCCTGCCTTAACCGCCTCTTTTTCAAGAAGTCTCCATCCTGGTGTCATCTTGCGAGTATCTAAAATAATAACATCCGTGCCTGCTACAGCTTCCACATAAGAATGAGTCAACGTCGCAATTCCCATAAGCTTTCCTAAAAAATTCAAGGCAACCCGCTCTCCCAAAAGGAGTGATCGTGATGGACCTTCAAGTTCAAGTATTGTTTCTCCTGAACTCAATAATGTTCCATTTTCAGAACGAGGTGTCACAAGAACATCCGTATCAATCTGACGAAAAATTTCCTTTACAACAGATAATCCAGCGACAATAGCTGATTTCCGAGTCAAGATACGTCCCTGACTTTTTGCCGTTTCAGGAATGAAAGCTATAGAAGTCACATCTCCCGAGCCGATATCTTCAGCTAAGGCCATTTTAACAAGATTAATTATTTGCTGTTTCATGAAAATTAATAGAAGAGAAGAAAAAGAAATTAACAGGGATAAAAGCGATGGAAGGGATAGCAGAGTCTTAAATTAAAAAAGGCAGGCATAAAGTATAATAAGTATACTAAATTAAAATAGTGATTAAATTTTCAGTAATCAGTCTTCTTTTTCTGCCATCCCTTTTATCCCTTCCATCCTTGTTAATTCCTTCTCTTGTTTCTATTACCCCTGTTAATCTAGCCCCAAAAGTGATTGTTGCCATGGCAAAAGAACAGGAACTTCTGGATTCCTTACGGTTATTTCCATTGCACTATTGGAAGCAATAATCGAAGGATCCAAATTAAGATCGTAGGCCACACGATCTCGATGATCTTTTAATTTTTTAAAGCGATCTCGTTCTTGTTTGGTCACATGAGTACGAACGGACAGGAGCGGTTGAGGCCAGCTTTCCTCTGATAAAGCAAGTGCCTCAGCTAAAACTTCCTCAAAGCGTTGCAACACTGTCTGAGTAAGCCTTGGACGTTTAAAGCTTTTTTCTAGAGGAGCAAATTCTGCTGCTTGCAATAATTCATGATTTGACATGATATAAAAGGCAGGTTTGTCCCACTGACGTGCTTCGGCATCACGCCAAAGCCAAAGAGCTTTCAAAACAGCCCAACTTTGAGGAGGAAGTTTACTATAGCCAGAAAGACGCCAAAGGCTATCTTCATCGCGTGTTTTAGTTCCACGAGTTGCACGTAACATACGATCTCGTGACTGATAAAACCACTCCATACGCTCAAACTCTTCAAGTCTTTCGTTCAGAATATCTGCGAGATCAAAGAGGTAACGCACATCATTAATAGCATAAGTTACCATCTGGGAAGAAAGAGGACGTAGTCCCCAATTTGCTTTGCGGGAAGCCTTGGAAAGAGTTACATGAAAATATTTCTCAACAAGAGCTGACAAACCCAAGTGAGGCTCTCCACAGAGACGTGCTGCAATCATGGTGTCAAAGATATCGTTGTCTGGAAACTCACCGGAACGTCTTAAAAGACGTAAATCATAATCAGCATCATGAAAAATAAGTCGTTTCCCATTTAAAGCAGTAAAAAGCTTTTCAAGAGGCAATCCTGCTAAAGGATCCATTAAATGAAATTGCTGATCTGATCCTAGTTGAATGAGGCAGAGCTTTTCAAAATAACAATGAAGGCTGTCTGCCTCCGTATCTAAAGCAACAGTAGACTGAGAAGCTAAATGACCTAAAAGGTCATTAAAAGAAGAATGTTCCGCTATCATTGGAGTTGCAGAGCTAATTCACGGAAATTCATAAACAGGGATGAAAGAATTACCAGCGTATCATTGGTTAGGAGACAGAAGATAGGAGATGGGAGTCGAAGTCAGAAAGTAACCAAAAACGAACTTAAACTTATATTCGGCTTATCGGTCGAATAGTTACGGTTCTGCTATAAAGGTTTTGCTTGATGTTAATTCATCAGCAGAGGTTTCTGCAGAACGATGCCGAGGTTCTCGAACCTGTGTATTTCCCTCGCCAGGAGAAGTAACAAAAGGCCCGCCTTGAAGCGGAGCTGCCTCAGAGAAGGCAATATCAGGCATTTCACTTGGTTTCCCTTCGAGAGGAAAGTCTTTACGTAACGGATAATAAGGATATCCATCCCACATAAGAATACGTCTTAGATCAGGGTGCCCTTGGAAGATGATACCCATCATATCGTAAACTTCCCTTTCATGCCAGTCAGCAGTTGGCCAAAGAGTGCTTAGCGTAGGGACCTCAAGCTCATCCTCAGCGACAGAACATTTCAGACGCAGATGAATTTTGGACGTTAGCGAATAGAGTTCATAGACAATCTCAAATCGAGGATGGGTACCAAAGTGATCCACGCTAGTAATATCGAGGAGCATATTAAAACCCAAAACATCACGACAAAATTGAGCTATCTCGTAGAGATCTGATTTCTTCACTAAAAGAGTGGTTTCCCCTCGGAATTCTTTCTTTTGAAGAATCAGTGAAGAATATTTTACCTCAATTTGTTCAACGGCTTCTGATAGTGTCATTACGGGGTAACTACCAAGATAAAACCTTGGTAGTGTTTAGGGGGTGAGAAGTTTAGGAGTTTAGAAGATAAGAAGATTTTTGCACGAAACTTTCAATCTAATTGCGAAGGAATAAAATATTCTTTGAAGGTCATTTTTTATTTTATAAAGAGCGAAGCAAGGCACGTTTTTGTTCGAGAAGAGAACTTTCTCCCATGATTTTTTCTTGAAGTTTTATTAAACCATCAAAAAGAGCTTCAGGACGTGGTGGACAGCCTGAAATATAAACATCAACAGGAATAACTTGGTCTACTCCTTGAAGAACGGAATAACTACGATACATACCACCACTTGAGGCACAGGCTCCCATAGCAATAACCCATTTCGGCTCTGCCATCTGTTCATAGATTCTCTTGACAGAAAGAGCCATTTTATAAGTAACAGTTCCTGCGACAATCATCACATCTGATTGACGAGGAGAAAACCGCATCACTTCAGCACCGAATCGAGAAATATCATAGCGAGAAGAAGAAGCTGCCATCAGCTCAATAGCACAACAAGCAAGTCCCATCGGCATGGGCCAAAGCGAGTTTGCGCGCATCCAGTTAATCGCAGCGTCGAGCTTGGTAATAATAATATTCCCTTCTATCTTGGAATCATAGGCAACTGAGGCGCCTGATGTACTTGAAGTGCCTGTAATGACTTTATTATGCATTTCGGGATTCTAAAAAATTGTAACCACCAAGTCAATCATTACCTAACTATTCGGCCAATAGGCCGAATAGTTATCCCAACGCCATCATCAATGTTTCCCACGGGAGCACGGCACATTTTACACGTTGAGGAAAACGATAAATACCTCCTAAGACAAGCATCGAGGGAGGAAGATCATCAGAACCTTTCCCTTCTTTAGCAAGCAGTCGAAACTTTTCAGAAAGTTGTTTCACCTCAGCACAAGAGTGACCTTTGATAGCACTGGTCATAATAGACGCTGAAGCGGTACAAATGGCACAAGAGCTTCCAGTAAACTTAACATCAGCAACAGCATCATCAAGAACCTTCAGGGCGAGAGTAATTTCATCGCCACAAAGAGCATTGTATCCCTCCATCGTATGAGTAGGATTTTCCATCACTCCAAAATTTTTGGGACGTTTGGAATGTTGTAATAAAAGTTCTTGATAGAGTTCGTCGTTCATAAGCGGTTGTTACCAACGTCACTTTATTTCTACGAAATAAAATGACGTTGATAAAATTGGGCTAACATGTAACCCTGGACTTCATTTTATATACAGCACAAGACTATTGCAAGTATGTTTCAAACTCTAAAATGATGACAGAATTGCAAGTATTGCCAATTTTACCAACGTCACTTTATTTCTACGAAATAAAGTGACGTTGGTAGTCGCGTTTATCGAAAAAAATGAAGAGCCTCTTTTAATACGGAATACAAGATCTCAACTTCTTCCCGTGTATTATACAAATAGAAACTGGCTCTATTGGAAGAGGTCGTTCCTAATTTCCTTAAAAGAGGTTGAGAACAATGATGTCCTGCCCTTAATGCTACACCACGTTCATTCGCAAAAAAAGCGATATCATGAGCATGGATACCTTCTATTGAAAAAGTCACAATACCTGACTGGCGATGTGAAGGACCAAAAATGTGTATTCCCTTTAACTGTTGAAGTAACTCCATGGCATAATCAGCTAATTCAATACTATGATTCTGGATATTTTTTAATCCTACCTTTTGCGAGAAGACAATGGCAGCAGCCCAACCAACAGCATCAATAATAGAAGGGGTACCTGCTTCAAAGCGTGCTGGAGGTTTTCGAAAAGTAGCTGGGCGATCGTAATAGACCCGTTCTACCATCTCTCCGCCAAATTGCCACGGTGGCATCGCTTCCAATAATTCATAACGCCCATAGAGGGCTCCAATACCGCTTGGACCAGACATTTTATGAGAAGAACACGCAAGAAAATCACATCCTAGCTCTTGAACATTGACTTCTTGATGCCCTACACTTTGAGCTGCATCAATCAAGGTCGTCACTCCATATTTGCGACTCCAGGAACAAAGCTCTGCTGCAGGATTCTCAAGACCGAGCGTATTGGAAACATGAACAAAAGAAAAAAACTTAGGACCTTCTGATAAAAGCTGTTTTGCCACCTCCAAATCGAGTACCCTGCCCCTTTCAAGAATCGGAACATATTTTATTATTGCTCCATGCTCTCTTGCAAGCTCCTGCCATGGGAGAAGATTACTATGATGCTCCATTTCGGTGAGCAAAATAACATCTCCTGATTTAATATTGCTACGTCCCCATGTGGAAGCAACAAGATTAACAGCCTCCGTAGTTCCTCGTGTAAAAATGATTTCCTCTACCCGTGAGGCTTTCAATAAGGAAGCTACATCATTACGAGCAGCTTCATAGGCAAGACTAGCTCGTTCACTTAAAAGATGAATACCTCGATGAACATTAGCATACTCTTTCTCCATGAAAGAACTCATTCGCTGAATCACTTCTCGTGGTTTCTGAGCACTCGCCGCATTGTCGAGATAGACAATCGGATTTCCATTAACTTTTTCTTGAAGAAAAGGAAATTCAGTTCGCCATTGCTTCATTTGTTTACAATCCTAGAGCCTTAGGAATATTCAAACGTCCATAAACAACTTTCCCATCAAGTGCAGGGACTTTATCCGTTGCATTGAGGAGTTGAGGAATAACTTCACGATAGGATAACAAAGGAGATTGCATTTTTATGAGCGCTACGGTAGCTGCAACATAAGGAACAGCCATCGAGGTACCACTAGCACAAGCATACGAAGAGTCAGTATCAGCAAAGGTAGAACAGATACTAACTCCAGGAGCTGCAAGATGCACCGTTTTTTTTCCATAATTAGAAAAGGATGCCAGTTCATCAGTTGGTGTTGTTGCAGCAACAGATATGATATTATCAAGAGCGCTATTAGCAGGATAGAAAGGATGCTTATCATTATTAAAGCCATCATTCCCTGCCCCTGCAACACAGATAACACCTGCAGAACGAGCACGATTGATAGCGCCTACAAGACTTGGTGACTCCTCATTACCCCCCCAACTACAGCTCAAGACTTCTGCCCCATGGTCAACGGCATAATCAATGCACTTAATTTCATCCATTGATACCCCCATACCATGATTGTCAAAAGCCTTACATGCCATTAATTCGACTTTGGGAGAAATCCCGATGATATCAAGGTTATTTTTGCCAAGAGCTCCAATAATTCCAGCACAATGTGTGCCATGACCATTGTCATCTTTAGGATCACCATTGTCAGCAACAGCATTCCATCCATGGAGATCTCCAGAAGTAGGTGATGGATTACACCAAATATTTTCTTTGAGATCCGTATGAGTATCACGAATACCACTGTCAACCATAGCAATGAGGACGGGTTTAGCAAAACTTAGCTTGTTCCAGAGATTGGGAGCATTAAGACCATCATAAACTTTAAGAAATCCCCACCGGTTATTATAAACAGGATAGTCAGGTTCCAATGCTACTTGATGAATGAAGTCAGGTTCACTTACGGCAAGGGTACCTCCAATCATAATGACTTGATCCAAAGCCCATGGAAGCATTTCAGGAGAAGATCCCGCTAGATTTAAGCAATAGAGCGGAGCATTCGGTGTTACCCGAGTCATTGAGAGAGCCCCAGGGCCAAAACTCTTAAGAAAGTTTGAAGGAGTTTGGCCTTCAGGTAAATTGATAAGAAGATGGTCTGCCACCATTTCTTCACGTGCTACCACATTCCCAGTGGCAGCATCGACCACCTCTTCCGTGCGAACATAAGGATATTTAAAATCAGTTTCCAAGATTCTTACGCGCGTATTCTGACCTAGTTCAGGTCCTTCCTCCTCTGCAGCATCAATAACGGAAGCTCCAGGGAAACGAGATTGTTCCTCCTCTGAAGCAGCATCCAAGGGAGACGGAAGTAGAGGAGTTTTTCCTGGCGATAAAGTAGCAATAGAAGCAGGCTTACTGGAGAAATTCTTTGCCTTTTTTGCATGAGCCTGAACAATAACAGAAAGGTTCTTATCAGGATTGCTTTTAAGTAAAGCGAGCAAGTTTTTTTGCTGTTGAATTAAACTCCATTGATTCCAGGCAAGAAAAGCAAGTGCTATTACAACAAGGAGTAGTGTATAACCGAGAGTTTTATGGAAGCGCATATATAATTTATATTCGGCCAATAGGGCGAATATAAGTTTAAGTTGAAAGTTTAAGTTAAAGTTAATTTTTGGTCACTTCGTTACAATGTAAGAAACAAAGCTACACTTTCAACGTCTTCATAGACGTTGCTAGTTACGATTTCTTTTGAAATTCGATTTGATAACTGTAAAGTAGGTATCCAGATTTTCCCTCCCTTAAAGGAAAGACCTAAATATTTTTTTATACTGTAATTGCAATGTTACAAAACATAAACTTAAATTCAAGAGTTTTTGTGTGTATTTTGCCGTCAAAAGCATTCGCCTAACTCAGTCGATAATTTTTTTCTAGATATGTTAAAGTCCTTTAGTGAAGCGACTGCGAAAGGAAAAACTCGACTTAATAAGAACATTGCGTCGCTTTTTTCCTTGTTATGAAGTAACCAAAAATTAACTTAAACTTAAACTTATAACTTAAACTAATTATGCCCTCCCAACAGCACAACTCTGAAAAAACAGCTCTTTTTCTTTTACTTACGCTTGCGTTCTGTCACTTGCTCAATGATGTCATGCAATCATTGATTCCTGCTATCTATCCTCTGCTTAAGAATTCTTTTCATCTTACATTTTTTCAAGTTGGACTGATCACTCTTACCGTTCAGGTTGTAGGATCCATTCTTCAACCGATCATCGGATTTTACACTGATCGTTATCCTAAACCGTTTGCACTCGCTCTAGGAATGGGCTTTTCTCTCGGCGGAATCATTCTTTTAGCCCTTGCAGGAAGTTATACTTACGTTTTGATAGCTGCCGGACTCATCGGAATGGGAGCTGCTATTTTTCATCCTGAGGGCTCACGCATTGCACATATGGCCTCAGGAGGCAAACATGGCTTAGCTCAATCGATTTTTCAACTAGGAGGTAATACAGGAACTTCTCTTGGACCACTCTTAGCAGCTTTGTTTATTGTTCCTTATGGTCGCATTCAGATGCTCTGGTTTGGATTATTAGCGTTTCTTGGTATCATTATTCTTACGAATGTTGGTCATTGGTTTCGTCGTAATACTCATCGCCTTGCCAGCAAATCAGCCGCCAAGAAAAATTATCAACCTATCCCTCGAGCCCGTCTCTACCTTGCTCTTACGGTATTGATCACTTTGGTTTTTTCAAAGTTTTTCTATCTTTCGAGCATGATGAGTTACTACACCTTTTTTCTGATGAGCAAATTCCACCTCTCGATTTCTCATGCACAATATTTCTTATTCCTCTTTCTTTTCTCCACTGCGCTTGGAACAATTATTGGTGGTCCTCTGGGCGATCGCTTTGGACGTAAAAAAATTATTTGGGTCTCCATTCTTGGAGCTGCTCCATTCTCCATACTCCTTCCTTATGTTTCTCTGTTTTGGATGGCTATTCTTACCGTCATCATTGGAATTATTATTGCATCAGCCTTTTCTGCAATTCTGATCTATGCTCAAGAACTTCTTCCTGGCAATGTCGGTATGCTCTCAGGCCTTTTCTTCGGCCTCGCTTTTGGAGCAGCGGGTCTTGGCGCTGTTCTTTTAGGTGCCCTCGCCGATAAAACAAGCATTAGCTTTGTCTTTACGGTCTGCTCCTTCCTTCCATTAATTGGGCTTTTAACGGGATTATTACCGAATGTGTCTATTCGACAATCGACCGAATAGAAGTTGTTAAGTAGGTAAATGTTCGGTTAACCCAGTCGGTAAAATTTGTCTAGTCGTGTAAGAATCCTTTACTGAAGCGACTTCGAGAGCAAAAAACTAGGTACAAATAAAAATGTCGCTTCACTTTTTCCATTGTCACAAAGTGACCAAAAATCAACTTAAACTTAAACTTTAAACTTAAACTTATATTCGGCCTGTTGGCCGAATATTTACTTAAGTCGCATCAAAAGATTCCAGTTGTCGGATCATTTTTGCCACGAGTGCTGTCCAGCCTGTCTGATGGCTAGCTCCAAGCCCAGCGCCGGTATCTCCATGAAAGTATTCATTGAATTGAACAAGATCACGCCAGTGAGGATCTTTCTCAAAGAGTTCTTCATTCCCATTAAAAGCACGTTTCCCATCTTTTCCTTTAGTAAAGAGGCTTACTACACGACGCTCTAACTCAAGAGAAATCTCCCAGAGATTCATTAGCACACCACTTCCTGTTGGAAACTCAACTTTAAAAGTATCACCATAATAGAAGGCAAATTTTTGGAGCGCCTCAATAATAAGATAATTCATCGGTATCCAAACAGGACCACGCCAATTGGAATTACCACCGAACATACCACTAGGACTTTCAGCTGGCATATAAGTAATAGTGGCACTCTCCCCACCCTCGGTAAAAGTATAAGGATGGTCTTTATAATAACGTGAAAGCGCTCTAATCCCATGAGGAGAAAGAAATTCTTCCTCATCGAAAAGTCGCTTGCAGAGTTTTTGAAGACGTTCGGGAGGCACTAAAGAAACCATACGTCGCCCCTCATTGACCTCTTCGAGATGATGCAACTGAACCATGAGCTCTGGACGATGGTGACGGAACCAATCAAATCGTTTAAGAAGAGTCGTGAAGCGTTTTACCGTCGCTGCATCAAAACTCTCCACAGCAAAAAGAGGAGTCAGTCCCACAACCGAACGGACCTTAAGATGCTCCGAAGTACCATTAGGACGTTTAATGACATCGTAATAAAAACCATCCTCTTCATCCCAGAGCGTATAGCCACCAGTGCCAATGTTATTAATAGCAGCAGCAAGATAAACAAAATCACTTAAAAATTTGTCCGCAATATGCTCATATTCAGGATTAGTTTTGGCTAGCTCGAGAGCAATATTAAGCATATTAAGAGCAAACATTGACATCCAGGCGGTACCATCACTCTGCATTATTTTACTACCATCAGAAAGCGTGTAACGCCGATCAAAAACACTGATATTATCAAGCCCTAGAAAGCCTCCTGCAAAAACGTTATCTC
>Ga0155638_1163_pt3 | contig 15403 bp, 5 predicted proteins | sample RifCSPhighO2_12_FD_107295 | JGI IMG/M metagenome (GOLD analysis project Ga0155638, IMG submission 107295) | Verrucomicrobia bacterium RIFCSPHIGHO2_12_FULL_41_10
GGCGTCGTTCATAGCTCTAATCTGTGTACTGAAATCTTACTCAATACCTCTGAAGATGAGACCGCTGTCTGTAATCTGGGATCCATTAACCTTCCGCTGCATACGACGGAAAATGGTCTTAATCTTCCTTTGCTAGAGAAAACCATTACAACAGCTTTACGCATGTTGGATAATGTTATTGATATTAATTATTATCCAACACCTGAGGCTAAGAATGCCAATATGCGCCATCGTCCTGTAGGTCTTGGGCTCATGGGCTTCCAAGATGCTCTCTATAAGATGAAGGTGAGTTATGCTAGTAATGAGGCTGTCAAATTTGCTGATCGTAGCATGGAAGCAATTTCTTACTATGCAATCTTGGCTTCCACAAAACTTTCAGAAGAACGTGGTGCTTATGCATCATTTAAAGGTTCCAAATGGGATCGAGGACTCCTTCCTATCGATACAATTGATCTTCTTGAACAAGAACGTGGTCTTCCTGTAACGATGGATCGTTCTTCAACTCTTGATTGGAGTGTTGTAAGACAATCTATTCATCAACATGGAATGCGCAATAGTAACTGCATGGCCATTGCTCCGACAGCGACTATTTCCAATATTACAGGTATTTCTCAGTCGATTGAGCCAACATTTAAAAATCTCTTTGCTAAAGGAAACCTTAGTGGTGATTTTACCGTGATCAATGGTTATCTTGTAGAAGATCTCAAAGCTCTTGGCCTTTGGGATCGCTCAATGATTGAAGAACTCAAGTATATGGATGGTTCCATTCAGGAGATCGAACGTGTTCCTCTTCCGATTAAAGAAATCTACCGTACTGCTTTTGAAATTGATCCTATATGGTATGTTGAATGTGCTAGCCGTCGTCAGAAATGGCTTGATATGGGACAATCACTGAACCTCTATATTGCAGCTCCGAATGGTCGTAAGCTTCATGACATGTACATGCATGCCTGGGAATGTGGTTTAAAAACAACTTATTATCTACGTTCTGTAGCAGCCAATACGGTTGAAAAAACTACCCTCCAATCACGCCCTCGTTGGGTTAATGAAGAACGCGGTGATGAAATAGTTACAGAAGAGGTTCAAGCTTGCAGTCTGGAAGCCAGAATGCGTGGCGAAGAGTGTGAGGCGTGTCAATGAGCCGCGTCAAGCGGCTCGTTTAGGAGTTTAAACGTTTAGGGGTTTACAGAAAAGTTTTCCTGTAGCTCCTACATTTCATCTCCTAAACAACAACCAAGGTATCTACCTTAGTAGTTTTATACTACTCTTCCTCAAATCTCGATTAGCGCATCGATCAATCTATAGCCTATAAAAGCTACAACCACTATTAGGTCTTTTGGCCGAATAGTGGTTGTAGCGTTTTGTGGCTACTGCAAAACAGCATGTAGAAAACGGGGATTCGCAATCTTGGCAAAAAGTAACTACTAATGTAGTTCAAGCAGGAAGCAATTCACCACAAAGATCACAAAACTGCTAAAGCGGCACACAAAGAACGTCCAGAAAAGTAAAGAGTGACGAGTAACGAGTAGCGAGTCCAGAGACAAAACTTTCTACAGTTAGTTTTATATGAAAAATAAGTCCTGTTAAAATAAGGATGACGAAGAACTGATTTGATTATGATATTGAATACTCGCCACCCGTTACTCTTTACCCGTTACTTGTTTCTACGTTCTTTGTGTAATTTGTGTTCTTTGTGTGGTGAATTCTTTTTTGAGACGTTGGTAGTTACGCAAAAAATGGAAGTTCTCATTTTCGGTGGATTTAATTTATTGCGTTGGTCTACAGATTATAGAAATCGAGTCTGTTATCTTTGTAGCAGCGTTTGAAAGTTTGAATGACAGCTATTCTTGAATAATAATAATCAAGCGGTAGGAAAGTCTCCTTTCAACCTCTCAACCTTTCAACTTTTCAACACGACCAAGGTTTCTACCTTGGGAGTATTTATTGCTATGACTCTTTCCTATCGCTTTTCCTTCTTCTTACTCTTGCTCTCTTTCTTACAGCCATGGAGGTTGGTAGCTTGAACTCCAGGCGGAGAGGAGTTTTTAAAACATGTCTTTGAAGATGGAAAGCTTCTTGTTAAGGAGGTTACTGGAGAGGACCGTGTCATCAATGAGCTTTCTCTTAACGCAGCGCAGGTAGCACCTAATGTAGCAGAAGAAAGCGCGCTTATAGAAACTTTTCCTATGGATGCTGATTCTATAGTCGAACCTACATCTTCATAGCCTGAACTAGAGGAACTAGTCTTACAAGAAAAGCAGAGAGTTGTTTCTCTAGATGATTCCTTGGTTGCTCTGAGTCAAGCAATGAAAATCATGGAAGATGCCATATCCTATACATATTATCTAACAACTGCCTGGGAAAAATATGATCAGAATACAAGAACAGAAGAAGAAAGAAAAGCCGCGGCAAGGGCAAAAATTATTTTGTTAACACAAATTAATATTATTAATAACAATATATATTCAAGCACTTTAAACTACTCAAACAGCTTTCCCTGAAGGAGATGGTATCGAGGTAAAGGCAAAGAATTTTTTAAAAGCAGGCTGCTATACTGGCAATGTTGCAGAGCAACTTGAAAAAGCAACTCAAGCAAGGAGTGAGGGCCAATTAGAAGCTGCAATAGCTTTTAAACAAGCAGCGCAGTATTCTTTTCAAGCTACTCAAGCCTTCCTTAAAGGAAATGGTATCGAGGCCGAGTGTTTTTTAAAAGCAGCATTTTCTATTGTCCGTGCAGCAGAGCAGCTTGGAAAAGCAACTCAAGCAAGAAATGAGGAGTAATTGGAAGCTGTAATAGCTTTAATCAAGCAGCGTACTATCATTTTCAAGCTGCTCAAGCTGCTCTTAATGGAGATCTCACCAAGGCAAAGAGCTTTTCAACTGCAGGCTTGAGGGCTACCGATGCTGCAGGGAAATTGAAAAGATCACTTCAAGCAAGGAATGAGAATAATATACAAGCTACGCGTGATGAAACGCCTTACTATTATCTTAGACTTGCAGAGGTCTATGTACAAGAGGGGCAAGAAAAAGGTGATGCTTTGTATAATAAGAGTGGCAATGAATTGAGGCAAGCTCTTGATGAAGTTGAAGCAGAGAGAAGAGAGAAATATTAGGACAAACGTAACTATTCGGCCTGTTGGCCAAATAGAGGTGAGAGGTGGGAGGTGGGAGGTGGGAGATGCTGCTGCTGCGGCAGGAGATGGAAGATAGGAGATAGAAGATGGAAGTCGAGGCTTACTACAGCCAGCACAATTGGAAAAATTCTTCTGATTAAGATTTGAAGACTCACTCTGATGACTTGTTGGGAGCTAAATTACTTGAAGAAAGAAACAATTTTTTGAACCGAACTCTTTTAATCATAGATGAATTTATAAATTGACCTTCGAATTAAATTTTCTGACCTTAGCCTTTAGCCGCCAGCTTTTGAATGCAGCAATCTTGCCTCTCAATCAAAATTAAAAATCTTTTCAAAAATTGTTCGCTCTTGGAAAGTCCTAATTGGAGTCTGTCCGGAAGTGACCCAGTTTTAAAATGGACTTTTATTTTTGCTTGGCACCTGGTTTAGTTAGGCATATAATCCTAGAAACGTGATTAGAGAATAGCGATTTTTCGCAATAATATAGAAATTTTTTTATGAAATTCATAACGTCGCATTATTTATTTTTTTGTCTTCTTATTTCGAGCCAACTTAGTGCAATTTCCTTATCAAATATTGAGGACAACAGACAGGATGATGTTTTTCATTCTCCATCTTCTGTCTATAAAATAAGCCAACGAACTATAAATACTGCAAGTAAAGCATCTCAAATTGCTCCTAAGCTGCAAATGAATCCTGCAACACTTGAAGCAGTGACAGAGGGTATAGCAACTTTAAAAAAAGGATTAGGATGTTCTGAAGTTTTAGAAGATGGCTTTCTTGGGGATAAAGGTAGTTGTACAGCATTAGCTGCTTCTTCCCCTAGTAAGGTTTTTAAATTAAAAGATGAAGTGCTTCCAGCAAAAACAATAACTCAAAGTCTCAAGGTTAAGAGAGAAAATGATGGCGAGGATGAGGAAGAGGTAGAGGATGATATAAACGAATATTTTAAGAAAGAAATTTGTGATAATATCTATGCAACCTGCTTAGCTAAAGTTGCAGCTATGTCTTTTCATGAAAGAGAGTTTGTTGAAGGTGCTTTAGAAATAAGTTCAGCAGAAGCTTATGAATGGGCTGCTGCAGAGAAAGCAGCTGACTTTAGCAAAAGAAAAGCAGAGAGAGCATTGGAGAAGGTCAGGCAAAAAATAGAAGAAGCCCGAAGAAATCATGATGAGGCAAAACGGAGTTTAAAAGAAGCTTTAAGAGTCCCGCACCAAGAAAAGGAGGCCGACCAATCAGTAGCCATGGCCAATATTAATTATGAAAAAGCACGTGTTGCTCATATTGCTAGTAACTATGAAGCCACAAAACTTGCGGGAGTTGTTGCTGAAGCTAAAGTTGAAATGGCTGATGCTGTTTTTTACGCAATTAGTGTTCGTAATAGTTCTTCTCATAGCGCTGCTGAAGCTGAGATTGATGAGATTAAGAAAACAGAAGAAGAAGCCTTAGATGCATTTGAAATCGCAAAAGCTGATGTTATGGCAAAGGCTGATCTTCTTAAAATTGCTGAGGAAAATTTGAATGCTGCCAAAAAGGCAGCTCAAGGAGTAGCTCAGGTTCACCCTTTATCACCTCATCCGATAACAGCAGCACAAAAATCTGCATTGAAAGATATTATAGAAGATCAAACATTGGCTGAAACAGGTAGAACAAATGCTAAAAAAACAAGTTTTACAGCTACTACTTATAAAATAAAAGTTGACAAAGGAGAGATAGAAGAAAATAGTGAAAATTTAACAAAAGAGCTAGAACTCTATGAAGCAGCTAAAAGTGCGTGGGAAGATACCGTAAGATGGTACAAAGCGGCTTATGAGAAAGCAGAAAGAGTTGCTTTCGATACAGCAGAGTTCACAGAAGCTTTAAATCATGCTGAGAAAGAGAGTGCTCTATGGAAAGAGAATATGCGTTGGGTTCAAGAACGCAAGATTGCAGCTGCCACAGAAGCAAGTAGAATAGAAGAAGCCAGAATCCAAGAAGAAATTAACATAAAGGCTAGACATAAAGAGGAAGCAGAAGCAAAGGTACGAGCTGCTCAAGCAAAGGAACAAGGGAATGCTGCAAAAGTTGCCTCAGAAGCATCTAACTATTCAGAAAAGGAAGCATGGAATAAAGTAGTAGAAAAAACAGAACAAGCTTCAGAAAGTTGGCTTAATGTAAGTGAAGCACTTAGCCAAGGCAATAGGGAAAGAGCTCTCTCATGGAAAACAGTGGCTGAACAATTAGAGAAATCTCTAGAAGAATGGAAAAAAGTAGCTCAACATTGTGCTTCCAACTATTCTAATTCGATTCGCGGATTAGAAGATTTTGAGACAGAGGCTTTTATTGGTGATCAATTATCTCATGTTGAGAGAAGTAGATTACAATCAAAAGAAGCTTTGGAACAAGGTAATGCATCTGTAGCAACACTCTGGCAGAAAGCAGCCGAACAATATCAAGATGCTGCAGAATATTATCGACAAGTTAATGTTGTTGACCGATGTGATCAAGAATTGACTTTCTGCTGTAGTAATACAACAGCTATTTCAGCTAGGCTTCGTGCTGATCAGTTAGAAAAAGCGGCGAAGGGTCTCGCGAAATCTCTAGAAATAACCAAAGCAGGGAATACATCTGTAGTAACTCTTTGGCAGAAAATTTCATCACAACATCAAGTAGCTTCAGAATATTATAAAAAACACCTTGAAGCTTCTCTAGCTTGGTTTAGTGATTATCAGTTAAAAAAAACGGATGTGAATTTTAAGAAATCTCTTAAAGCAGTAAAAAAAGAAAATAATCACTTTAAAGAAGAAAGTTACTCTGAAGAAGAAAATTATTTCGAAAAAGAAGATGATTCTGAAGAAGAAAATTACTTTGGAAGAGAAGATGATTATGAAAGAGAAGATGATTATGGAAGGGATAGCCTCTTCGAAAAAGAAAATAGTGACTCTGAAAAAACAAGTGACTCTTATTCTTATGGAGAAGCTTTCTACGAAGAATTAGCACTTGACCGCTTCTATCAAGAAATAAGTCTTTTTAAAGAAGCTGGTGATTCTGCTGCCTCTCATGCTAATCAATTAGAAAAGGCAGTTATAAATCTTGAGAAATCGCAGAAGGCATCCCAAGAAGGAAATGAGCCTATTGCAACGCTCTTAGGAAAAAGTGTCGAGCAATATCAAAATGCCGTTGAATATGGAATAAAATCAGTTGAAGCTATTATTAAAAGAAACAAGAAAGAGTCTACTCGTTTTAATAGCACAAGCATGTATACTAGAATAAGTGGGGATGCATTAGAAAAGGCTGCTACCAATCTTGAAAAATTGCAACAAGTAATCAAGGAGGGAAATGCTTCCATAGCAACGCTTCTGGAGAAAAGTGTTGATCAATGTAAAGTTGCTTCCGAATATTATCAAAAAAGTGCTGAGGCTACCGTTAAAGAGAAAGAGAAAGAAATATATCGTTTTGGGAATGCTGGCGACTCTGCTATGTATAGTGTTTATAGGTTAGATAAGAGTGTTGAGAGTCTTGAAAAAGCACAGCAAGCAACCAAAGAAGAAAATTTTCCTTTGGCAATGCTCTTGGAAAAAGCAGCTGAACAATATCAAGTTGCAGCTGAGTATAGTAAAAAACTGACGGAAGCGATTATTAAAGGAAAAACAGAACAATCGCTCCTCTTCGAAAAAGTTAGTGAGCTTTCTGATTGTAGTTCTGATGGGTTAGAAAACGCAATTTCGAGTCTCGATCAATCTTATAAAGTAGGCAAAGAAGGGGATGCTCTTGTAGCAGCTCTTTGGGCAAGAACAACCGCCCAATATCAACTTCTTGCAGATCATTATCAAAAAAAAGTTAAAGTTGCTATTAAAGAAAAACCAGCAAAACATAAAAACTTTGATGCTGAAGATGATGGTAGTTCAGATGAGAAAGTTAGTGAATCTGATCTGATAAGGTCTGGTGCTGATAACTTTAAAAAAGCTGCCGAAAGTCTTTATAAATCGCATAAAGTAGCAAAAGAAGGAAATCAATCGATAGCGACACTCTGGGAGAAAAACGCAGAGCAATATCAGTATTTTGCCGTGTATTATCAAAAAGCTGTTGAAGATATTAATCAAGGCAATAAAGAAGAATCTACTGACTTTAAGAAGCTGGTTCGTGCTGCTACATTCAGTACAGAGCAATTAGAACAAACCGGCGAATGTCTTGAAGAATCGCGAAAAGCAACAAAAGATGGGAATTCGTTAGTGGCAATACTTTGGAAGAAGAATGCAGAGCAATATCAATATCTCGCTGAGTATGGGAAAAAAAATATTGAGGCGATTATCAAAGGAAATGAACAAGAAATGACCTCCTTTGAAGAGACGGATGAATTTGTGAGAAAAAGTACTGATAAATTAGAAGAAGCTTCTAAGAATCTTAAAAAAGCTCAGAAAGTAACTAAAAAAGGAGATGATTCCATGGTAGCGCTTTTTGGAAAAAATGCGGAGCAGTATCAACATCTTGCTGAATATTGGCGAGAAGGTGCCGAAACTAACATTGCAGGAAATCAAGAGAAAATAGAGTGTTTCAATAAATCAAATAGTTCTTCTGAAGTTAGTTGTGATAAATTAAGAGAAGCTGCTGAAATTCTTGAGACAGCTCAGCAAAAAAGCCAAGAAGGTAATCAGTACTTAGTAATGCTTTTGAGGGAAAGTGCCGAGCAAAATCAACTTCTAGCAGAATATTGGAGGAAATTTGCTGAGGCTGAAGCGACTGATGACAAAGAAAAAGTTCTCCTATTTGAACACACAACTCATGCTATTTGGGATAGTTCTATGCATTTAAGCAAAGCCCTTAAGAGTATAAAACGATCTCAAGAAATAACTAAAGAGAGAAATGAATCCATAGCAATGTGTTGGGGCAAAGGAGCAGAAAAATGGCAGCTTCTTGCTGAGCATGCGAGAAAAAGTGCTGAAGCTAAGCTTGCAGGAGATCAAGAAGAAGTTAAGCATTTAGAATTATCAGAAGATGTTACTAATTATAGTGTTGATCGATTAGAACAAGCAGCTAAGAGCCTTGAAGAATCTCTCGAAGCAGTAAGAGAAGGTAATACACCGCTATCAATACTTTGGCAGCAAAATGCAGAGCAGTATTATTTGCTTGATGAGTATTTTCAAGCACATTCTAAAGTTACTACTACAAAAAATGCAGAAGATTTTTCCTATGAATCAGAAGCCTCTATAAGATTTAGTGTAGATCAGTTAAAACAAGCTGTTCAAAGTCTTGAAAAATCTCTAGAAGCAAGCGAAGAGGAGCTTCCCTCCGTAGCGGTTCTCTGGCAGAAAGCAGCGGAACAATATCAAGTAGCTGCCGAGCATTACCGAAAGGGAGCGGAAGCTTATACTCAAGGACATAAAAAAGAAGCTGATCGCTTAGGAGGTGCATATTGTATTGAGGCGAGTGTCGCTAGTTCTGCAAAATCTACTGCTGAAGAATTAGAAAAAGCAGCTGAGAGTCTTACAAAATCTTTAGAAGCAACTGCAGAAGAAAATGATTCTGTGGCAAACCTTTGGAAAAAAACAGAAGAACAGTATCAAATAGCTGCGGAGTATAGTAAAAAATCCGCTGAAGCTCAGATTTCTGGAAATAAAAAAGAACCTTACTTTAATGATCTCATGAATTCTGCTAGGTGGATTGCTGATCAATTAGAAAATGCTGCTAAGACTTTTGAACAATCCATAAAAGAAGCTAAAAATAATAATAAGTCGGTAGCAGAATTCTGGAAGAAAAGCTCAGAACAACATCTACTTCTTTCTGAGTATTGGAGAAGAAGTATGGAAGTCTATATAAAAAGAAATAAAAAAGAAACTGCCTGTTTTACAGAAGCAGCTGATATTGCGGCAGATAGTGCTAATTGCTTGGAAAAAGCCGCTGAGAGCCTTGAGAAATACAAGCAAGCAAGTGGTAAAAAGGGGAATGAAGCCCTAACAGTTCTCTGGCAGAAAATAACCGAACACTATCAAATTGCTGCTGAGCATTATCGCAAAGGAGCTGAAGCCATTGCAGGGGGAGTCAAAGGGAGAATGCTCTGTTTGAGTGAAGCATCTTTCTTGAAAAATAATGCTGATAAGTTAATAAAAGTGGCTGAGAGTACCAAAGAGTCTTTAGAAGCAGCCTCAGAAGGACATGAATTGGTATCTGCACTCTGGAGGAAAGCAGCAGAACAATACCAAATTGCTATTGAGTATAATAGAAAACAGAAAGAAACTGAATCTATAGAAGACCAAGAAAGTATGAGTCTATTTAGTGAAGGAATAAGCACCTGTCTCTATAAAGCAGTTAGTGCTGCAGAGTCAAGCGCTTACCAATTAGAAAATGCTGCTCAAAGTCTTAAAAAATCCGTTGAAGCAACCGAAGAAGAAAATGCCTCTGCGTCTGCTCTCTGGCAAAAAATAGCAGAGCAATATAAGGTAGCAGCTGAGTATTATAGAAAAGGGGCTGAAGCCTTTGCCCAAGGTAATGAAGAAGAAGGTTGCCGTTTAGGATACACAAGTAATTATTATGAACAAGCAACAAGAAGTGCAGGTGAATGTGCTGTATTGAGTGCTTGTGAATTAAAAAATTCTATTGAACATCTTGAAAAATCTCTAGAAGTAACCGAAGAAAAGAGTTCCTCCGAGAGGCGTCTCTGGCAAAAAACAGCGGAACAATGTCAAATAGCAGCTGAGTATTATAGAAAAGGGGCTGAAGCCTTTGCTCAAGGTAATGAAGAAGAAGGAAAAAAATTAGCTAAAAGGGGAAAAGAAGTGAAGAAAGAAGCATATACTCATGACGATTGAAAATCAGTTAAAAACTAGCACTGATTATATTTAGGAAATTACCATGATTTTCACCACCCCAGGGCGTTACTGAACGGGCAGAATTGAAATAATATATTTTACAAATAATCTTCATCCTATTCTTATGAGTTTGCTTTCGCGCTTTTTACTCTGCCTTCTCTTGCTCGCTTTCCTGCAACCATGGAGGCTAGTAGCTTCAACTCCAGCTGCAGATGGAGTTTTAAAATATGTCGCTGAAGAAGAAACTTTTCTTGTTGAGGAGGTTACTGGAGAAGAAGGTTTCATCAATGAACTCCCTCTTAACGCCGCGCAGACAGGACTTCATGCAATAGAAGAAGGAGCATTCATAGCAGCGCCCGCATTTTCCTCTTCATTTACTGAAGTTCCAGCGACAGGCGTCCTAGTAGAACCGCCTGTTAGCTCTCTAGATGAGATTGTTATGGACCAAGTTTCATTAATGGAAAGGGCTAACAAGAGTACTCCTCAAGCTTCCAATTTGGGAGATCATACGCTTAAACTTCCACAAGGACTCATTGCAAATTTTCTGAGATCACTTGAAGCAAAACAAGCTGTGTACAAGGCGGAACATCAACAGACAGCTCAAGAGCTCCAAACAAAATATCCCGAGTTAGTTCAACAGATTGATGCTTGGAAATGGGTTGTTGATGCATGGAATGGATGTTCCACTCCAGAAGCAAAAGCGGCCTGCTATCAAAATGTAGCTGGAATGACTTTCTCTATGCCCTCTGAATTATACCGATTGGTTGCTCTTAGCCAGGCGATGAAAATAATGGAAGATGCTATAGCCTATATACATCATCTGTCTTCTGTATTGAAAGAAGATGGGACTAATCCTTTTTTCACGGAGATAAATGTTGTTAATAGTGATGTTCAACACCTAGAAAAAGCAGTTGATGCTATTATGAGACTTTCAGAGCAAAGAAACCGTTGTCTTACTTTGGCTGCTAAAACAGACATTAAGTTTAAAGAGGCAGCAGTAACGGCTCAAGAAGCAATAGCTTCTTATTCTCAATTTGCTCAGGAAATGAAAGAAGGAGATGCTCCTGCAGCCTTTCTTTTTTATGTTAACGGGTTTTCTTTAGAGTTTAAGGCTTTAAAGAGTGAGCTTGAAGCTCAAGGTGCTACTAAAGGATATAAGAGTTATCAGTTTATGATAAATGATTTAAAGCCCGATAGGATAAATGACATAGAAAAATTACCTGAAAAAGCAGCTCAAGCGAGAAGAGAAGATGCAATAGAAGCAGCCGATGCATTTGAGCAAGCTGCTTGCTATTATCTCCAAGCAGTTCAAGCTGCTGTTAATGAACCAAAAACTGACCATGTATGCAGTTTTATCTCGAAGATAGGGGGGGATTTTTCGCTGGCAGCTTTTTATACTAGTATTGCAGCAAAGACACTTCAACAAGCAGCTTTAGCAAAACATCAAGGCTATGAAGAAGCTATGAAGATGTTTGAGAAAGCAGCGGATTATCAACTTCAAGCCGCTCAAGTTCATTCGCAAGCAGCTAAAACTGCTGCTTCTGCAGATTCGAAGAAAGCAGATAGTTTTTTTAGTATAGCTTGGCATATTCGTGATGCAGCAGGATCATTTGAAAAAGCAGCAGAAGTAAAAAGAGAAGGTTTAGGAGAAGTTGCCACCGTGTTTGAACAAGCGGCCAACTATTATCTTCAAGCAGCCAAGACCTGCTCTAAAGAGGGTGCTTGGGAAGGTGGTGATTTTTCACAAGCAGGAGAGTATGCTAATCATGCAGCACGGTCCCTTAAACAAGCTGCTCAAGCAAGAAGTGAGGGTAAAGCAGAAGCTGTAAGTGAGTTTGATCAAGCAGTGCAGGCTTTTTTTCAAGCCGTCCAATCATCAATAAATGGTGGAAAATACGACAGTATCAGAATTCATTATCAGGATGCCTACTACCATCAATGGAGGGCTGAGATCTACAGACAAGAGGGTGTAGAACAAGGTGATGCTTTTTCTCGTCAGATTTTTGATGATTTTGAAAAACTTTACGAAAAGATAATCGAAAGAAGATCTACCTTTAACATTGAAGACTATAAAGGCCTTTTTTATGAACTCTGTTGCGCAGGAGAGGAGTATAAGTTAGCACTTCGGGCAGTAGTAGACGATGGGGACCTGGAAGCTGCAAGAGCGCATCAACAGAAGGCTTATGAGCATTATGAGCGAGGTGAAATCTTGTATGGCAAGTGGCATTAAATTTTTAATTTTTTCTTAAAAGTCTGTGTTTATCGGAACTAATAAATATCATCTAATTTTTCATCCTATTCTTATGATTGTGTATCATCGTCTTTTACTTTTCTTATTCCTACTCTCTTTTCCTTCAGCTATGAAGGCAGGTGGCTTTGGCTCTAAGTATAGAGGTAGTGGGGTAAAGCATGTCTGCGAAGAAGGAGCTCGTCTAGGGGATGAGGTCGCCAGAGAAGAAGGTTTTATTAATGAACTCCCTCTTAACGCAGCACAGGTAGCACCTCATGTAACAGAAGAAAGTGCATTCATAGGCCCCTCTTCTATGGATGTTGATTCTATAGTCGAACCTAGGTCTTCATTGCCTGAACCAGAGGAATTAGGTTCACAAAAAAAACAGAGACTTGCTTCTCTAGATGAAATTTTCATGGATGATATTTCAACAGAAACAAGGAATAACAATACACCCATTACTGCTAACTTAGGAAATCGTATTTTAAGCTTTTCTCCAGATATTATTTTTCAATTTCTAAAATCACCTGAAGCGAAGCAAGCTGACTACAAGCAAAAGTATCAACAAACCGTTGAAGAGCTTCAGGAAAAATATCCTAACTTGGCTAACGAGATTGCTGTTTGGAAAGATGCCGTTGAGGAGTGGAGTGAATGTTGTATTTCTCAAAAAAAAGAAGCCTTGTATCAAAGTATGACAGCATTAGTCACATCAATGCTTCCTGAACTTTATCAATTAGTCGCTTTAGCTCAGGCGATGAAAATCATGGAGGATGCCATAGCCTATACCCATTATCTACCATTTGCTTGGGAAAAGTATGACCAGAATACAAACACAGAAGAAGCAAAAATAGCAGGAGCAAGAGCAAAAATTATTTTGCTATCACAACTTGATACCATTAATAGCAATATTGAACACCTAGAAAAAGCAGCTGATGCTGTGATGAGGTTTTCAGAGCAAAGAAATCGTTGTCTTACTTCAGCAGCTTCGGCAAAGGTTATTGCCACAACAGAAACTAATCGATATATGATAACAAGCAATAATAAAATAGCTATTATGTTTGAAGAGGCGGCGGCAACAGCTCAAGAAGCCATTATGAGTTTTTATCAATTTGCTCAGTACATGAAAGAAGGAGATGTTCCTGCTGCCTTTCCTTTTTATGTTAAAGGGTTTTCTTTAGAGCTTAAGGCTGTGACGAGTGAGCTTGAAGCTAAGGGATTTCCGAATACTGCTGTTCCATATTATTTAAAAGATAATGTAGAAAAATTACCTGAAGAAGCAGCTCAAGCAAGGAGAGAAGGTGCACTAGAAGCTGCTAATGCATTTGAACAAGCTGCTGACTATTATCTCCAAGCACTTCAAGCTGCTGTTAATGAACGAAAAACTGGAGATATGCACCGTTTTTTTTCAAAGAAAGAGGATGATTTTTCACGGGCAGCTTGTTATACCGGTATGGCGGCAAAGACATTAAAACAAGCAGCTCACGCAAAACGTCAAGGCTACGAAAAAGCTGTGAAGATGTTTGAAAAAACAGCTAGCTATGAATTTCAAGCAGCGGGAGTTTATTTGCAAGCAATCCAAACCGCTAGTTCTGCAGATAAGGAGAAAGCAGAAAAATTTTCAGATATAGCTTTCTATATGAGTGATGCAGCAGGATCATTTGAAAAAGCAGGAGAAGCAAAAAGAGAGGGTTTTGGAGAAGCGGTTGAGGCGTTTGAACAAGCTGCCCACTATTATCTCCAAGCAGCTAATATCTCTACTAAAAAGAGCGCTTGGGAAACCGGTGCTTTTCGAAGAGCAGGAATAGATGCTAAAGGTGCAGCATTGTCTCTTAAACAAGCAGCTCAAGCGAAAAGAGAAGGTGCAATAGAAGCTGCCAATGTATTTGAGCAATCTGCTGACTATTATTTCCAAGCAGTTCAAGCAGCTCTTAACGAACCAAAAACTGGCGAGGTATGTAGTTTTATTTCGAAGAGAGGAGATAATTTTTCGAAGGCTGCTTCTTATACTAGTAGGGGAGCAGAGACATTAAAACAAGCAACTCGAGCAAAAAATCAAGGCTACGAAGAAGCCGTTAAGATGTTTGAGAAAGCAGCTAGTTATGAGGTTCAAGCGGGTCAAGTTTATTTGAAAGCAGCTCAAGCCGCCTTTTCTGCAGATGATGAGGAGGCTCGTGGATTTAGTGACATAGCTTGTCTTATTCGTAATGCAGCGGGATCATTTGAAAAAGCAGCTCAAACCAAAAATGAAGGTTTTCTAGACGTGACTAAAGTGTTCGAACAAGCTGCTCACTATTATCTCCAAGCAGCTGGAGTTCGTCCTAAAGAGGCTGGCTGGAAAAAGGGTAGTTTTTCAGGTGCAGGAGGGTATGCTAATCGTGCAGCATGGTCTCTTAAACAAGCTGCTCAAGCAAGAAATGAGAATAAAATAGAAGCTGCAAAGGAGTATGATCAAGCGGTACAAGCTTTTAATCAAGTCGCCCAATCAGCACTAAATGGTGAGGAATATGATAGTTGGAGAGTTCATGAACAGAATGCCTATTACCATCAATGGAGGGCTGAAATATATAGACAAGAGGGAGTAGAACAAGGTGATGCCTTTTCGCGTCAGATTTTTGATGAATTTGAAAATTTTGAAAAAAAGCTATGGAAAAGCAGATCTGGTTATGACATTCATGACTATGGCGACGTTTTTTCAGAATTATCTTCCGCAGATACGGAGTATCGCTTAGCACATCGTGCAGCAGTCGCTGATGGAGATCTGGAAGCTGCAAGAGCTCATCAAAAGAAGGCTTATGAGCATTATGAGAGAGCAAAAATTTTGTATGCCAAGCATGGCAGAAGCTTTCATGTTTAGACTACATTGACCAAGAATAGATTCATAAGAAAATATAAATATATAGAGTTCTAGAATGAACAATTTTTGAAGATGATTTTTAATTTTAATTCTTAACTTATTTTAAATAAATGATCTAAGGAGTCTATGGTAGGCTCTAGCTAGCAGAATTTAAGGAGCACTTAATAGTTGAAATTTTAGTTTTTGCTTGAAAGACTGTGTTTGTTAGCACTAATAATAATCATCTAATTTATTATCCTATTCCTATGGGTTCACACACTCGCTTTTTATTATGCTTCCTTCTTCTTTCTTTTCCTTCAGCAATGAAGGCAGGTGGCTTTAGCTCTAAGTATAGAGGTAGTGGGGTAAAGCATGTCTGCGAAGAAGGAGCTCGTCTAGGGGATGAGGTCGCCAGAGAA
>Ga0155638_1011_pt1 | contig 15226 bp, 6 predicted proteins | sample RifCSPhighO2_12_FD_107295 | JGI IMG/M metagenome (GOLD analysis project Ga0155638, IMG submission 107295) | Verrucomicrobia bacterium RIFCSPHIGHO2_12_FULL_41_10
ACCGTCATTCCAGCGGACGCTGGAATCCAGGAGACTGTCGATCTTTATTCCTGGTTTCATAAAGTATTTTTGACGCTACTACCCAAATAAGAATTGACCTTCTTCTGGATTCCCGCGTCCGTAGGAATGACGAGAAGGAGTGTTGTTTTTTAAAGTTTGCAAAAAGTGAAGACTTCCCAAAATTCTTTTTTTAAATACTTTTGCTCTAATGAAACCGCTCATATCCACTAAAAAATGGCCAAAGTCCAGGTTAACCCGGATATTTCATACTAATCTACTACGAAAGTCGGGAAGACCGATGAATACAGCGTTAGGTTCCGGTTTTGGCTTGGACAGTATGTACTCATACAGCCCGGCACCAAAATCCTCACCTGCCTTGCCTCATCAGCCTTCGCAACTTTCTCGTCACGATCAGTATGAAATATCCGGGTTAAGCAAGCCTCAAAATTACTAATATCAATTAATTTCATGAAAAAGATTATACCTATCCTCTTCCTTGCTATTTCAGCAAGTTCCAGCTTCCTTTTTGCGCAGGATAATACCCAACAAGCTGGAATTACTACCAACTACGAACTGCCAACTACGAACTGTAACAATAATCAGGATGCAGGGTACAGGTTACAGGTTACAGGATATATTTCAGAGGAATTGGAAAGCGATGCAATCAATGAGGGAGAGTATAATTTCCTTAATAACCAAGTATCGTTATTAGAAGGTGATGCTGTTCCTATCTTCTATCTTCTATCTTCTATCTCCTATTTGGGCATGATGCCCAAATCAATGATGGACCCTGCTGAACTGAAACCACTTGAAGAAGGGATTGAAAATTTGAGGGGAGTTTTTGGATTGTCAGGAGAATCAGCTTCCTCTTCCAGAGTAGTCGTCAATTCAGCTGCTTCCTCACATTTCTCCGTTGAGAGCAGTTGTAAATATTCGGGTTCAGAGGAATTGGAAGAATCATCTTCAGATGAACTAGACGAATTATTAGCTCAGGCTTTTGAACCTCAAGGGAAGAGTGAGAGTAAAGCCTCAAGGGTTTTGCATAAAATAGCTTGTTGCTCAACTAATGTTTCAGAGTATCTAACTCAAGCTACTAATGCTAGGGAAGCTGGAAATCTAGAAAATGCTATCCTATGGGAAAAAGCAGCTCAACAATCTGAAGTTGCAGGAGAGCAATGGAAAAAGGTTATTTATGAAAATATATTATTAGCACTTAAAAAACTTGAACATTTAGAAAAAAATGTTTCATCGAATCAGGAAACGTTAACTAATGAATCTGCCAAACAACAATTAGAGCAGAAAGAAATTATTGCATTTTGGCAAAAAGTAGCTGAACAAGCTGGGATTTCTGCTGATAATGATCAATTAATGATTATACTAGAAGACTCAGAAGATGGTTTTGATTGGGCTGAGGTTGGCGATTCTTTTAAAAAGAGTGCTAGGAGTTTGTCTAAAGCTCTAAAATATAATGATAAGGCATCTCTGGCCCAAACAGAAGGACTTTCAACGTTAGCTTTCTGTTGGACACAGGCAGCAGAAAAATCACAAACTGCAGCTGAATATTATAAAAAACATGCTCAGTTATCGATGACAGAGGATCGTGAAAAGAATGAACTTTTTGGAAGGCAATATACTGAAGTTAACCCTGAAATTGCTGCTAACACGTATAAAAAATTCTCTAAGTATTGGCATAATGCAGCAAAAGTTTTCAACACTAAAGACCGAGAAAGTGCTGAGCTTTGGATGAGAGCTGCTGAACAAATGCAAGTATGTGTTGATTACGGACAAGCAAATTTTGAAAAACGTGAAGTGAAAAAAATGTCGATGGAAGCTGCTAGTACAGCGGGCACTTCTCTTTACTGTGTTGCTAAGGATTTAGCTAATGCTGCAGAATATAGTGAACAAGCCTTTCAAGCACAAGGTGATTTAGAGACTGCGACGTTTTTTAAAAGAGCAAAAGAACAATCAGAAGCTGCCTCTGAACGTGCAAAAGAATCTGCCCAAGCATATCAATTAGAAAATAGAAAAAAGGGCAATGAATTGGTACGTTCAGCTCATATTCTTCGGAACAGTGCTCGCTGTTTTGCTGATGCTGCATCATCGCATTCTATAGAAGCTAAACAATGCATGATTAATGCAGCTGAACAATGGAGTAAATCTTCTGACGCTTACAAAATAGGAAACACTCAAGAGGGGTGTTGGTTAAACAAAAGTGCTGAGTACTTAAAAAACAGCGCATACAACTTGAATAGATTTTCGGAATACAATAGACTTCTTTCCAAACTCGCTTATGCTGATGAAGTGCAAGAAGTCGACGGCGCGCAGAAGTTGAGTGTACAGCAGCTACTCGATGCTTCGAGCACCGGCGCGACGCAGCAATTCGCAGCAGAAGTAGAGCTTTGGAAGGAGTCTAATGAAAAAGTATCTCAGTGTCAGAGTTCTGGGCATTCAGAACAAGCATTACTATTAACTCAAGCAGCGGAAAATTTGAAAATTGCTTCCGAATATAATAGTAAAGGTTCTCATGCGTATGAGTTAGGCAATGAAGAAGAAGGGAATTTTTGGCGTAGCAAGGCTCGGTCTATTGAACAAGTAATATTTGAATTAGCCCCTAGCCTCCGGTCTTTAAACCAGGGCTAATGCACCGAAATACATAAACATGGATGAAAGAGGATGAAAGAAGAAGAAAATTAACAGAATACCACTGCCCGGGAGGGCGTGGGATAGACTACGAAGAGCATTGCTCAAGTAGCCCTTTAAGGGTGAGCCGAGCAGGTGCGAGCGAGTCAAAAGAACACAAAAGAACACGAAAGAAGATAATCTATAGAAATATTGAAAGCACTGAAAAAAGTTCTTTACCCTCCTTCCTTACCACCAATTGTTAAACATAGACTGTGCACATCAGGTCAAGTAATATATTAATCAGAAATGTCCACCGCCAAATCTCTTTTTTTGTGTTCTTTTGTGGTTAATTTCTTCCTGCTTGGACTACGTTGCTAGTTACAACATATTATGAAAAACAACGTAAACATCTTTTCAATATTGCTTTCACTTTTACTCGTTAGCTCGAGTAGTCTCTTTGCTCAGATGGATCCTGCTCTTGTTGAGGGAGTAGAAAGAGCCTTAGGTCTTGAAGAGTTTAGGCAAGCACTAGAATCTCATCCAACAGCAGAACGCTCGGTTATTCATAGGGAGGGAGATGTTGTTGCTATTCAACCACAGGAGGCTGTCTTGAATACTACTAGAGCTATAGAGTATAGTAAAAATCAAGCCATAGAACTATATTGCACGCAGTGGCTTGCGAATTTTGGAGCGCCTGAAGGACAACCTACTTATGCTGATAGAGCCCTTAAATGTGGGGTTAATTCTCGACTTATTGAATCTTTTAATGAATGTTGCCAAGAGGCTAAAAATTCTGTAGACTCAGGAGGTTTTTTAGCACTCAGTTGGATTCAGGTTGCTGAGGACCTTCAGATGGCTATTGAAGATGAAATTTTTCATATTGCTAAGGGAGGGAGTCCACTTGAGATAGTGTCTCGTCCTCCCACTCGTACTACTCCAGCTACGCTGCAATTAGCTAATTATAAAGTTGAATTGATTGAATCATTATTGCGTCACCAGCCTCCAAAAATAGTGAATGCATGGGAAAAGATAGTAAACCAATCCCAACGTCTTGTTGCAAAATATCGAAGAGCAGAAATTTTAGATTCTAATAAATCTGGTCTTTGCTTTAATAGGGATCACTGCAAGGAATGTGAGGAGTTGTTATACGAAACGACTTGTAGTCTCAAGAAAGCCATCATAGCGGATCAAGAGGGTAAGCACTCTCTTGCCTCTCTCTGGTTCAATTTAACTCATGGAAATCAAAATTTTCTTGAATATTACCAAAATAGAGATCATGGTGAAAACCTAACTTTTATTAAAGAAGAAGCTCGTGATCTTGATACGGGAAATAGGAAATATTTAGAGAGTATTAAAAGTATGCAGAGTATGATTGAAAAGGTGATGGAAGCTGATGAAAAAGGATGCCAGGAGGAAGTAGTTCTTTATGAGAAAGCAGCTTCTCAATGTCAAAGGGCCATGGAGAGTTATCAAGAAAAAGTGCTTCTTTGGCGAAAAGCAGCTGAGCAATACCAAGTTGCAGCAGAGTGTGAGAAACAAGCAGCTGAAGCTTATGCACAAGGAAATATAGTGGATGGTGATTGTTTCCATGAAGAAGCAATTCAGACATCGAAAATTGCTAAGAAAGCAAAGCAAGTAGATAAAATCGATCTTAAAAGAAATGATTTTTGAAAATGAATTTAATAAAAAACACATCCTAATTAAAAAACTTAGTTTTATGAAAAAAAATATACCCTACCTCTTTTGTAAATATTTGGTTAACCCATCAATAAAATATACCAAAGGATCAACTAATAATCAGAGCGATCTCTCAAATTTGAATCAACTTATGGATCAGTCTATAGCCTATAGTCTACAGCCTAAAAGCTCTATTCGCCTTATTGGCGGAATAAGTATCTTCCTCCTTGCTGCTTCAGCAAGTTCTAGCCTCCTTGTAGCACAAGATAATAATCAGAGTAAACATTCGGTTAACCTATCATTAGTACCTCACATGGAAATGCATACTGGTGTTGGGGAACAAATAGTTGAAGAAATAGAAGCTGCCGTAGGAGTTGAAGGATTAAGGGAAGTTGTAGGATTTCATTTACCAGTATTACAGGAAGCTATTCATGCAGAAAGAAATGTTGCTGCTAGTGATAGAACCTCTTCGGATGCTATCAATGATAGCATTAATAATAGTTTTGCAGCTTTTCATAAAGCATACAGTTCTAATAAAGCAGAAGATTGGGGAAAGTATGTAAATGCTGCTACAGTAGTCGCAAATCATTATGACAAAGCATTGCAAGAGGGTTTACATATAGATGCTGAATCTATTAAGATCAAAAGGAATGAATGGCGAGCCAATGCGTTGAGAGGCAAAGCACAGAAAGCTACTGTGATTGCTGAGGCTGCTTTTAATCAGAGTGTTAGTACTGAGATAGATTGGGCTGAACGTCTTAATCTTGCCAGAGAAGCAGAAGCTGCTTGGAAAGATTTACGTGAGGCTGATGAGGCTCTTCTTGATAAATTGCCTTTAGGTATAGATTGCTGTCAAGCTAGTGCTCATAGGAAGTATTGGGGTAAAAAAGTCCTTGAAGCAGAGTCTCGTAGTTAGAGTCTTATAGTGAACGATTTTTGGAGACAATTTTTAATTTTATTTGGTACCTGGCTTAGCTACAGACATGTAACGAGTAAAGAGTAAAGGGTAACGAGTTTATTTTGAAAGAAATGTAATTAGAGTTCTCCAGTGAAATTTAATATAAGTTAACTCAATGAAAAAAATTATACCTAGTCTTTTCCTAGCTATTTTAGCAAGTTCCAGCTTTCTTCTCGCACAAAGTGAGAATAGGCTAGAGGCAACTAATCAGGTGACAGGTTGTAGGTTGGAGCTTGCAGGTACCAATCAAACTACAGGCTGCAGATTGCAGGTTGCAGAGGAGATCAAGATAGTACCGTTAGAAGATCTAATAGGCCAACGAGTTGAAACCACTACGAACTACAACAATAATCAGGATACAGGATACAGGTTGCAGGATACAGATACTAATCAAAATACAGACTGTCGATTACAACAGGTTGCAGATAAGTGCAAGATAGCATCACTATTAAGAAACGATACAATCCCTATCTCCAATCTTCCATCTTCTATCTCCTATTTGGGCATGACGCCCAAATTAATGATGAACCCTGCAATGGCAGAAGAGGGTATAACCAATATTAAAAGAAAGTTAGAATGCCTAGAAGGAAACGCTCCTATTCATAATCCTTCTGCCTCAGCGACAGTAGACTCATTGACAGAATCAACTGCAATACATGTATCAGTAGGCCAAGAAATTCTATTCACCAGAACTGAAGAAGGAAAAAACACTTTCGAAGTGAATGAGAAATCTCAAACCAACGGGGGGGATGCACTGTATACCAATAGAAGGACAACAGCAGGAACATCTACTGAAAATCCAAAAATAACCATCCCTGTAGAACAATCAGTTGATTCTTTGGATGACAATTCTATTGTCCAGATTCCAGCAACAGGAACTATGGCTTCTCTTGCTCCAATGGGTAAAAGTTTAGGCGATCGCATCCTAGCACTACCAGGAGACCTAACAAATTATATTGTAGAATTTCTGAGATTACCCGAAGCAAAACAAGCTGTCTACAAGGCAGACCATCAAAAAGCAGTTGAAGAACTTCAAGGAAAATACCCTGAGTTGACTGACAAGATTGATGGTTGGAAAAGAGCTATGGAAGTATGGAATGAGTGTTTCGTTCCAAAAGAAAAAGAAGCCCGATATCAAGACATAGTTCCATTGGCTTCAAACATGCCTCTCAAACTATACCGCTTAGTTGCTCTTAGCCAAGCGATGAAAATCATAGAAGATGCCATAGTTTACCAAAAATTTTTACCCGTTGCCTTCGAAAAATATGATAAGAATACAGAAACAGAAGAAGCAAAACTAGCAGCTACAAGGGCAAAAACTTATTTGTTAACGCAAATTGGTACCGTTAATAATAATATTGAAAAACTAGAAAAAGCCGCTGATGCTGTCATGAGACTTTCAGAGCAAAGAAACCGTTGCCTTGTTATTAATTATCGTAATGGGATTGATAGTGATATTGCTATTAACATTGAAAAAGCCATCACTTCTTACTGCCAATTTAGTCAGAAAATGAAAGAGGGTGAGCCTGCTACGGCTTTTCTGTTACGCATGGAAGGACTTTATTTAGAGGGAGAAGCCCTATTCAGGGAATATAAAAGACAAAGGCCTCATGTGAGTTTTACGTTCAAGCAATCAGTTCTATGTTACCTTCAGGAAATTCAATCCTTTGGTAATTGGAATATACCCAAACAGAATGAAGAAGAGAAAGTCGATCTTTCCAATCTGGTAAAGGCAGCTCACAATATTTGCGGGGCAGCAAAGGCACTCAAACACGCAGATGAAGCAAAAAGTGAAGACTCTATAGAATTAGCAACCGTTTATAAACAATTAGCTCACTATTACTTTCAGACAGCTCAAGCTCTTGTTGATGGGGATTCCATAAGTGCTGAAAATTTTGCACAGGCAGCTAAGAATACTTCCAGCGCAACAGGCACACTTGAAAAGGCAGCTAACTCAAGAAAGCAAGGCAAAATAGAAATTGCTAAAGTGTTCGAACAATCCTCTCAATATTACTTGCAGGCAGCTCAAGCCTCTGCTAATGGAGATTCCACAAATGCTGAAAAGTTTTGGAGGATAGCCTTATCCGTTAGTGATGCAGCATTTGCACGTGAAAAGACAGCTCAATATTCTTTGCAGGCAGCTCAAGCCATTGCTAATGGGGATCCTGTAAATGCTGAAAATTTTGCAAAAGCTAGCTTCTATACTAACCAAACAGTACTGGCATATGACAATATGGTTCAAGCAGCAAATGAAGGCAAAGATGATATTGCAAAAATATATAAATCATCAATTAAGTATCACGATAAGGCAGCTAGATCCATCGCTAATGGAAATAGCACGGACGCTGAAAAACTTTTAAAGATAACTACTTATATACACAACGCATTAGACTTACTTAAAGCTACATTTTACAATCAAGATAGCAATGAGGGATATAACAATAATAGGGATAGTACGAACGCTGAAAAAAATTTAAAGATAGCTACCTGTATACACAACGCAATAGACTTACTTAATAAAAGTGGTTTATGCAGTATAGAGGAACATAGAGCTGGAATATATAATTTAGAAGATCCGGAAACAGCTCTATATCATCTTCGACATGCTGAAATCTATGCACAAGAAGGGAGAGAAAGGGGCGATGCCTTTACTCGCGAAATTTACGATGAAGAATTAAGGATCCGTAATGGTGCTAATTAAAAAATAGCTAACGTCCCATAATAAAACACCTTTAGTGTAAAAACTTAGTTTTATGAAAAAAATCATACCTTTCTGCCTGGCTATTTCAGTAAGTTCCAGCTTTCTTTTAGCGCAAAATGGCAATAGGCTCAAGGCAACCAATCAGGTTACAGGTTGTAGGTTGCAGGTTGTAGGCAACAGAAAAGCAGAACTACCATCAGAAGATCAAATTGGCCAACAGGTTAAAACTACTACGAACTACGAACTGCCAACTACCAACTGTAACAATCAAGGTAATGACCTTGATTGTTACATGACGATGAACCCTGCAGAACTGAAAAATATTGAAGAGGGGATAGAAAATTTGAGAGGGATGTCTAGATCATCCGGAGAATTAGTTGTTTCTGCCAGAGTAGATGTCAATACGGCTGAAGTGCAAGGAGCAAGTGAAGTAGAAGATGTAAGTGTACAGAGTGGAGGGCAACAAGTTTCTGAGAATCCTTTAAAATATCAAGCTCTAAAAATATATTGTAAGCATTGGCTTGAGAATGTAGGAGCATTTGAAGCACAACCTTCTTATGCTAATAAAGCTCTTGAATCTGGGACAACCCCTCAACTTGTTGAAGCTTTTAATACATGTTGTGACCACGTTAAGGTTTCTTTAGACTCAGGAGGCTTTTTAGCACTTAGTTGGATTCAGATTGCTGAAGATCTCCAGAATGTAATTGATGAGAGCATTAAAGGCTCTCATAGTACTACTAAAGAACTTAGCTTGCTCGAGCGTTTGAGTCAACCTCGTAAGAGCTCTGATAGTACTGGAGGAATCAGTTTTCTTGACCGTTTGAAGGCTAGCAGGTGTTCTGCTGTTCTAGTTCAGCAGGTTACAGTGGGTGTTCAGAATGCTACTGAAGAGATTCCTAAAAGTTCTGATAGTACTCAAGAGAGTAGTCTGCTTGAGCTATTGAAGGGTAGTAAAAATCGTGTTAATCCAGTCTCGCAGATTGCTGAGAGTTTGCAGAAGTCTACTATTGAAGATAGCCCTAAAAGCAATAGGTTACTTGAGCTTTTGAGTGCTATTCAGGATAGCATGAAAATAGTTCCTCCTATTAAATCACCCAGCTTACTTGATAAGTTGAAGGCTTCAAGGAAAGATGAATCTTCTATATGGGGTATTCCAGACACGGTTCAATTAGTCAAATATAAGGTTGAATTGATTCAATCTTTAGTACTGCACCAGCGTCCCGAAATAGTGAATGCGTGGGAAAAGATAGTAAAGCAATCACAACGTTTTGAAAATTATCGAAGCGATAGAGCTTACATCTTAGAAGCTAATAAAATAACTCCTTACTTTAGAGAGGAATGTAAGAATTTATTGGAGAAAACTGTCTACAGTCTCAAGAAGTCTACTATAGCCGATCAAGAAGGTAAACAATCAATTGCCTCTCTCTGGCTTAACTTAACTCGTGCAAATCAACTTTTTTTTGAGTATCGTCAAAATAGAGAAAATTTCAAACCACTAAAAGGAGATGCTCTTGATCTTGATAAGGGGAGAGTTCATTGTTTAGAGAGTACTCAGAGTATGCTTGAGAAAGCGATGATAGCCGATCAAAGAGGAAAACAGGAAGAAGTCGCTCTCTATGAAAAAGCAGCCTCTCAATATCAAGCAGCAGCGGAGAATTGTCGAAAAACGACGGAAACTTACCTGGGAATGCAAGAGTTAGGATGTAGTTTTTTAGCAGCTAGTGAAGCTGCTCAATCTAGCGCTGATGAGTTGAAGCTAGCAGCTGATGGCTTAGGCAAAGCCTTTGAAGTTGAGGCTCCTTGCTCTTCATCAACCTCAGTGACTTTAAAAACAAGTTCTGAGTCTCAACTCCTATCTTCCATCTCCCATCTTCCATCTTCTACTGCAGCAGCGGTATCTTCAGCCTACAGCCTACAGCCTATACCCTCTATTTGGCCTGTTGGCCGAATAGTTATCAACAGTGAGCCTCAACTTCTATCTTCCATCTCCGATCTTCCATCTCCTGTCGCAGCAGCGACACCTCCAGTCTCTACTCGGTCTGCTGGTCGAATAGTTAGTAATAATCTCAGAGATACAGCCCTAGGAATATATTGCGAGCATTGGCTTGGAGAAGTTGGAGCAACTAAAAAAGGAGGGTCTGCTTACGCTAATAAAGCTCTTGAATGCGGAGTCGATCCTCAACTTGTTGAAGCCTTTAATGAATATTGTAATAAGGTTCACGTCTCTTTAGACTCAGGAGGCCTTTTAGCACTTAGTTGGATTCAAGTTGCTGAAGATCTCCAGAATGCTATTGAAGGTAGCATTTTTCATCTTGCTAAAGGTAATAGTCTATTTGCGCAGTTATCTCGTGCTCGTGCTCCTACTCGTACTACTCCAGCTACCCTACAATTAGTCAACTATAAGGTTGAATTGATTGAATCTTCAGTACTTCGCCAGCGTCTAGAGATAGTGAATGCGTGGGAAAATATAGTAAGAAACTCACAGCATCTTGTTGAAAAATATCGAAGGGCTGAAGTTTTAGAGGCTAATAAAGATCGCTCTTGGTTTAACAGCGATCATTGCAAGGAATATGAGGGTTTATTGGAGAAAGCTGCCTGTTGCCTCACGAAAGGCACCATGGCGGATCAAGAGGACAAACAATCCCTAGCCTCTCTCTGGTTCAACTTAATTCGTGAGAATCAACGTCTTCTTGAACATTGGCAAAATAGGGATCATATTAAAAATCTAGATTTTTTTATAGCAGAAGCTCGGTATCCTGATAAGGTTATTATTAGAAATTTAGAAAATACTCAGACTATGCTTGAGAAAGCGATGATAGCTGATCAAAGAGGAGGGCAGGAAGAAGCAACTCTTTATGAACAAGCGGCCTCTCAATATCAAGAAGCAGCGGAGAATTTTAGAACAGCGGCTGAAGCTTACCTGATCATGAAAGAGTCGGCACGTGGATTTCTAGCAGCAGTTGGGTTTTTTAAATCTAGCGCTGATGGGTTGAAGCTTGCCGCAGAGGCCTTAGAAAAAGCGTTTCTCTGGCAAAAAACAGCAGAACAATATCAAGTGGCAGCCATGTATGAGCAGCAAGCTGCTGAAGCCTATACACAAGGAAATACAGCAAATGGAGACCACTTCCATGAAGAAGCAAGCAAGGTATGGAAAGTTGCAAGAGAGATGAAAACCCCTTAAAAAATGAACAAACTACTTATTCTTTTAGCTATTTTAATAAATAGTAATTTTCTCCTTTCTAAGGAGCAATGCATTTTTAATAAGTCTCTTATACAAGAAGACTGTTCTGCCAATTATAATCTTCTTCCCAAGATGGAGATGTTTAATCCTGAAGAAGCTCAAAAAGCTGAAGAAGTGATTGAAAACTTCATTAACAATGAAATAAGCTCTACCACTGGATCCAATCATCTAGCAGCTGGAAAAAATGTTGAACCTTCGACAAGCTTTTCCTTGAGTCCTCGGGAAAGCATTTTCAATGACAGTCAAGCAACTAATTTCATTATTAGTGAAAGTAAGAGGTCTAAAGAATCTCTCTCCGTGGGGTGCAGTATTCTTCTCACAAATGCTCAGGTAGCTTCAAGGTACAAAAAGAGAGCTGCTCAAGCAGAGGGGATAGGAGATGGAGAGATAGCAGCGCTTTGGATTCAAGCTTATGAACAGATGCAACTGGCTATCGAATACGAGCAGAGGAGTGAACTACTTACTGCTGAAGGAAGAGAGGAAGAAGCTGCCTCACTAGAAACTGCGGAGCACTATGCCCGATCAATTGCCTTTTCTCTAGCTAGGGTAGCTCAATATTTACTCAATGCCAGAAAGGAAAGCATAAAAAATCCAGAAATTGCCGCTCTCTGGGTTCGTGCTGTCACTCAAGAACGAATGACGGTTGAGTACCTACGACAAGCTGCTCAAGCTTATGCTTCGGGGAATAAAGAAGAGGAAAAACGTTTGGGTAGAGTGGAGGAGGGTCGTACCGCGTCCTGCGCTTCCGACCGAAGTGCTAGCGAGTTAGGCAAAGCTGCTGAATATTTGATAGAGGCTCGGACTGCAGAAAATCCAGAAAGTGCTGCGCTTTTCACCAGAGCCGCAGAACAAAGTCAAGTTGCCTCCGATTATTTCAGTCATGCGGCTCAATCTATTGCCTTAGGACATGAAGATGAAGGGAGGCGTTGGAGTAGCATGGGGTGGTCTACTATGAATGGTTGTAGAAATTTGGCGAGTGCAGCTCAATGTTTAGATACAGCACAAGTCGATCCATCTTGGATACAATCCCTTCTTTGGAAGCGAAAGGCCCAACAGTACCAAGTGGCTGCGGCATCACGCTCTCAAGCCGCTCAGGCTTATGCCTCTGGGAATAAAGAAGAGGGGGAACGTTATGATCTCAAGGGAGAAGGACAGAAGCCGACAAGGCAACGCTTGCGTCCAAATAGGCCTGAGCGTAGATGCTTTATTCTTTGAGTGAGCTTTTCTGCCGCAGTAGCAGCATCTCCAGCCTATAGCCTTCAGCCTAGATTCCTTATTCAGCGTGTTGGCCAAATAGTTCGGCAAGGGAATAGATCCAGAGGAGATCAAATTCAGAACGATTTTTTGTCAAGGGGAAAATAATTTTTTTAAAATTTTTTTCTTGTATTTGTTCGGAAGAGGTATAAAAGGAAAAGTTGATTTTTAGACAACTTGTGCAACGGTATAAAATTTATTTTAAAGAAACCTCAACTCTATGAATACAAAAAAAACTATTCCTTCCTTCCTTCTTGCAGTTTTAGCAAGTTCTAGTCTCCTCGTTGCGCAGAATGAATATGATCAGGGTACAGGGTACAGGGTACAGGGTACAGGATTGAAAACGGAAGAACTACCATCAGAAGAGCATAATGATCTTTGTAACTTAATATCGCTATTCAAAAGCAGTTCTATCCCTATCTCCTATCTTCCATCTTCCATCTCCTATTTGGGCGTTGCGCCCACATTAATGATGAATCCTTCAACGCTTGAAGAAGGGGCTGAAGCTTTGGGGAAAGAGCTAGGAGTTTTTGGGGAAAGAGCAACTCCATCCAAAGTGGGCGTTGCTGCAACACGGTCTTCTGTTGGGAACAGTCCATCCAACATAGCGGTATCACCTCAGGGAGCTGTAGAAACAACAGGTGAAGAAAATGCTGAGGAAAATGGGAATGCTATTAACGCATTTCTTGAGGATGAGATATGTAATAATATCTATATGAGCTGCTTGGCGAAAGTTGTTGGAATGTCCAAGAGTAGAGGTTTTGTTGCTGCAGCTAACTCTGAAGAGGCAGCTCAAGAAGCGGCAGAGTGGGCAGCTGCCGAGAAAAAGGCAAGTAATGATGTAAGAAAGAGCGAGAAGGTATTAGAGAAGGCTAAAAAAGAAACTTTGGCAGCTGAAAAAAAATTAAATTCAGCCACAGCGTCTCTACATGGAAAAGCCTATGCAGATGAAGCTTACTATAATTTCCAAGTAAAAGAACTTGCCGAGGCACTTGCCGAGGCAAGAGTAGCAACAGCTCAGGCTACTTTGATGGCTATCGAAGTAAGGAATACTGCTCAGAGTGCTGGAGCCGAAGCTGATCTAGCAGAAGCAAGAGAAGAAGAGAAGACTGCTTTTGATGCCTTAGCAGCAGCAACGGCTCATACGACCGGAGAAATAGCTTCCTCTAGTGTAGTACAACAGAAGGCAACAGATTCTAAAAGGCCAACAAGCCTTTCACCCAATCCCTCAAGCCCATTTTCCTTTACACCTCCTAAACCACCTGCTTCCGAATTAAAAATAGAACAAAATTTTACAAGCACACCGATACCCATAGCAACAGCAGTTGAGGTTCGCTCCAGCCATAATTTCACCGTTGCGGAGCCTCTCACGCAACAATTCGATCAGCTCAAAATCTCAGAAGAGAAAGCTGCTAAAGAGAAGGCCGAGGCTTTGGCCTTGGCTAAAAAAGAAAAAGTTGCTGCCTTTGAGGCTGAGTTTGTGACGTTAATTGAGGATGCCAAAGTACAAGCTAAAGAAGCAGCTGAAGTAGCAACAACTGCAAGAGAAAAGGCAGAAAAACTGAGAACATCCGAGAAAGACTGGAACGATGCTATAAAAAAGGCAAACAAGGTAGAAGCGTCTTACGCACATCTTGCAGAAATGTATAAACTGTATCAGGAACAAGCAGCAGAGCATTACGAGGGAGGGATACTCAAAGCTAAGCGCTCTAAATATAATTTTGCACTTCAAGATTCAGAGAGCGAGAGAGACGATTGGAGGAGCAACGTGGAAGAATGCACTCAGAAAAAAGAGGCATTGAATAACGAAGCAATAAAGAAAGTTCTAAGCCAAACGCCAACTACTGAGGCAAAAGATCCTGGAGAAGCTCAAAATATTGGAGTGCAGGTAGCGGAAAAAAAAGAAGAGTTTATTCGTGAGAAAAAGATTTTTTCTCAAGCAGAAGCAGCTATTGCTCAAAAACCTGAAGTATTAGAAACATTAAAAAAAGAAGATAAAACAACTGAACAAGTTAATGTGCCTAATAAGAATATTGTTAATGCAAACCTTAAGTCAGCAGGCGAAAATGATGATGAAACTGGGTCAGTAGAAAAGGATGATAATGAAACATTCGATCAATGTTTAGCTCAAGCAGAGCAGAAAATGGCTACAATTGATGAGGAAAAAAGAGAGATTGAAACAGGAGAATATTATAAATCTTGTAGTCAAAAAAATAAAAAGCAAGCTGATAGAAATCTTGAAACAGGACTTTCTAACTATGAAAAAGCATTAAAATGTTTTAGGGAAGCTAAAAATATAGGAGATCAGAAGTTAGCAAGACTGTGGATAGAAGCATTTGACCAATACTATCTTGCAGCTTCTTGTCGTAAAAAAGCTGCCGCTGTTTTATCAGATCGGAGAGATCCTATTCATCAAAGTAAAACGGTTAAATTTTGTGAAGAAAATTCTGAGTGCTGGCGAAGTGCTGCGATATATGCTGTACGAAGTGCTGAAAAATTCAAGAAGACAATAAGTTTTAGAAATTCAGGAAAAGAATTACAGACTGTTGTTTATAAAAAGGTTGCCAAAAAATTACAAGAAGCTGCAAATTTAGAAAAACAAGCAGCTGAAGAGCATATTGCAGGGAAAACTCATCAAAAATCTAGCTTAAGTAATGCAGGTTATTATACCAGCTTAAGTGCTGAAAAGATGATAGAAGCTAGTAAATTAAGGGAAGCAGGAAAAGATGAGTTAGCACTTTCTTATGATGATGCTGCCATTGAGTTAGATAAT
>Ga0155638_1132_pt1 | contig 15012 bp, 11 predicted proteins | sample RifCSPhighO2_12_FD_107295 | JGI IMG/M metagenome (GOLD analysis project Ga0155638, IMG submission 107295) | Verrucomicrobia bacterium RIFCSPHIGHO2_12_FULL_41_10
AGTCCACAGATATATTTTGACATCTTCAACGCTGAATCTGAAGGCGGAGCCTTGAAAGTCTCACTGGTCAAACCAGTGGATTACCTATCTTTCATTTATAATATTGCGCTCAATGATCGAACCAGTTTGAATCAATTATTCCATTACTTGCAAGAATCGCTCCAGAAGCATGAGATTTTGTATACAAAATCTCCCAGCTATCAAGCCTTTCGTGCTGGCGATATGCGCCATTCACAAGCAGACATCAGTAAAGCAAGATTTCATCTTGGCTATGAGCCGCAATTTACAATTCAATTAGGCATTGAAAAAGCGCTGTTATGGTATATTGAGCATGTTTAAGGAATAAAAATTCGTGTGTGGATTAGCAGGATTTCTCACAGCCAATCATGATGCTGAAAACAGAGCAAAAATCATCACCCAGATGACTAACCGCTTGAGGCAGCGCGGTCCAGATGATGCGGGCATTTGGCTTAATCAGGATGATGGAATCGCCTTAGGCCATCGAAGACTCGCCATTATTGACTTGTCTCTAGCTGGGCATCAGCCCATGCAATCGCACGATTGTCGATATGTTATTGTTTATAATGGTGAAATTTACAATTTTCTTGAATTAAAAAAAGAGCTGCAAAGCAAAAGTCATGCTTTTTCTGGTCATTCGGATACCGAAGTGATTCTAACACTCATTATCGAATATGGTCTTGAAGCGGCGTTAAAACGCATGAGGGGCATGTTTGCTTTCGCTTTATGGGATAAAAAAGAAAAAACCTTGCATTTAGCGCGCGACCGAATTGGTGAAAAACCATTGTATTATGGTTTGGTCAACGGCAGTTTTGTGTTTGCCTCCGAACTTAAAGCCATTCGCGCTTACCCTGATTTTCATAATCCGATTAATCGGACGAGTTTAGCGCTGTTTTTACAATATGGTTATGTCCCGACCCCACACTCGATTTTTAAAAACATTTACAAACTCACGCCGGGCAGTTATCTTTCAATCTCTAGCTCTAAAGCATCGATTAAGGCATTACCAAAACCAAAAATCTATTGGTCAGCCAGCCAAATTGCCGCCGATGGCATTGCTAACTCACTTTGTTTAACTGACAAAGAAGCCATTCAACAAGCCGATGGTTTATTAAATTCAGTAATAAAAAATCAAATGATCGCCGATGTTCCTATTGGTGCGTTTTTATCTGGCGGTATTGATTCATCGGTTGTTGCAGCCATCATGCAGGCCAATAGCGCACGCCCCATCCAAACTTTCACCATTGGATTTAATGATAAAAATTATAATGAAGCCCACTATGCGAAAGCCGTAGCACAGCATCTTAAAACCAATCATACCGAGCTTTATGTTGACGCCCAACAGGCCATGCGTATTATTCCGCAATTACCCATGATTTATGATGAGCCATTTGCAGATTCTTCTGCAATCCCCACTTTTTTAGTCGCACAACTGACTAAACAGCATGTAACTGTTTCTTTATCTGGAGATGGCGGCGATGAATTGTTTGGCGGATATAATCGTTATTTATTAGGCAAAACATTATGGAAAAAAATTGCCTTGCTGCCTTATCCCGTGCGATTAATAATACGAAAATTGCTTTTATCGATTTCTCCTGCACATTGGCAACAATTATTAAAACTTATGAAGCTTCCTAATATCGGTGATAAGTTACATAAATTTGCTGCCGTACTCGATGCAAAATCGCCTGAATTATTTTATCAACAGCTTATTTCACAGTGGCACAATAGCCATGACATCGTTAATCAAACTGTCGCAATGATTGGCCTCAGCACCACTCTGTTTCAACAATTTGAAGCAATGGATTTTATCGAAAAAATGATGATAACAGACACGCTTTCTTATTTGCCTGATGATATTATGGTGAAAGTTGATAGGGCAACGATGGCGGTTAGTTTAGAAAGCAGAGCCCCTTATTTGGATCACCAGTTAATCGAGTGGATGTGGCAACTGCCATTGCACATGAAAGTACGTAACAGCACCACAAAGTGGTTATTGCGCCAAGTTTTAGCACAATATGTGCCCATTGACCTGTTTGACAGACCCAAAATGGGATTTGCTGTGCCGCTTGATGCTTGGTTAAGAGGACCTTTGCGTGACTGGGCCGAGAATTTATTGAATAAAAAACATCTTAAACAACAAGGTTTTTTACAAGCCGAACCTATTTTAGAAAAATGGCAGGAACATTTGTCTGGGAAACGCAATTGGCAACATCCATTGTGGACAGTTATCATGTTTCAAGCATGGATCAATCAATGACCAAAAAATTATTATTCATTTTAAATGAGCCGACTTATTTTGTTTCGCACCGATTACCCGTTGCCCTTGCCGCACAGAAAGATGGTTTTGAAATTCATGTCGCCACTGGCGTGCCGCAAGCGCCTGCGAGAATACAGGATGAAGGTTTCATTTATCATGCCATCCCACTTTCTCGTAGCGGCAGAAACGTTTTCAGGGAATGTGTGAGTATTTTTGCGATTTATCGTTTAATGAAACGTGTCAAACCCGATGTTGTGCATTTAGTCACGATTAAACCGGTGATTTATGGTTCACTCGCAGCACGTGCAGCACGCGTTCCTGGTGTGGTGGCAGCCGTGTCTGGTTTGGGTTATGCGTTTATTGATCAATACCGCGAAGCGCAATTCTTGCGAAAATTGATTAGTTTACTCTATCGCATTGCCTTTCAACATAAAAATTTGAAAGTCATTTTTCAAAATGTGGATGATAGAAATAAACTTTTACATTTTGGCGCATTGCAAGAAAACCAAGCAACCTTAATCCATGGATCAGGCGTTGATCTCACGCATTACCAATATACGCCCGAGCCCAACTCTTCTGCCTTGGTTGTGGTGATGGCATCACGAATATTGCGCGACAAGGGCGTAATTGAATATGTCGAGGCCGCCAAATATCTACGTTCACAGGGTGTTCATACCCGTTTTTTATTGGCAGGACAGCTTGATCCTGAAAATTTATCCGCCATCCACCCTCATGAACTCAATACTTGGATAGAGCAAGCTGATATCGAATATATTGGCTATTGCGAGGATACCTCTACCTTATTTTCACAAGTGCATTTAGTGGTATTGCCGTCTTATCGAGAGGGGTTGCCTCGGGTATTGGCGGAGGCTGCGGCATGCGGACGCGCTGTGATTACAACAGATGTCCCCGGCTGCCGTGCAGCAATTATCCCCAATCAAACCGGTTTATTGGCAAAAGTAAAAGATGCGCATTCTCTCGCAGACGCTATTCAACAACTGCTCGACAATGCCGCTCTGCGTCAACAAATGGGTATAGCAGGAAGAAAACTGGCCGAACAAGCGTTTGATGTTACCAAAATCATTGCTGAACATATGCAAATTTATCGCATGGTTTCACAGCAAGTTGGTGATAAAATTATACCAATAATCGATCCTACCCCGCTTCAAAACCGGCGCATTGCACGTGTGTCGACTATTCCTTTTTCGATGTTAACGCAGATGCGGCCGCAATTGGAGGCCATTCACCAAGCCGGAGGAGAAATTACGCTGATTGCCAGTGCAGATGCATTGGGTGATGAATTAAAACAACTTAATTATTGTGCCTTTAAACCCACTTATATTTCACGTGAAATCAATTTTTTTGCTGATCTATTAACGCTGTTTAGATTATGGGAACTGTTTGGCAAGCAACGTTTTGACATCGTGCATTCCATTACCCCAAAAGCCGGATTGCTTTGTGCCATTGCTGCACGATTAGCCGGCATCCCAATTCGTTTACATACTTATACGGGGCAACCCTGGGTGACCATGCACGGTTTTAAAAAATTCATTGTGAAATATTGTGATAAATTAATTTCGATGCTAACGACCCAATGTTATACCGATAGTTTGAGTCAAAAGCACTTTTTAATACAAAATAAAATCATCAACGCAGAAAAAATTAAAGTATTAGGCAGCGGATCCTTGGCCGGTATTGATCTTGCCCGTTTTAATCAAGATAATTTTTCAGCGGCGGATAAGCGAGATTTTAGGAAACAGTTGGATATACAAGAAAAGACATTGGTATTTATTTTTGTTGGCCGTGTTACTGAAGATAAAGGCGTTTATGAACTCTTAGAATCGACGAGTCATTTGTTAGCACTTGGTTATGACATTGCACTGCTCATTGTCGGTCCATTTGAACAAAGGCTTGAACGTGAAATCCCGCCGCTCGCCCATAAGCTTTGTGGTAACAAAGTCATCTGCACTGGGTTTAGTAAAGAACCAGAACGGTTTATGGCGATTGCCGATGTCCTGTGTATACCAAGCTATCGTGAAGGGTTTGGAACCGTTGTTATCGAGGCTGCCGCCATGGGGTTACCGACAATTGGCACAAATATTTATGGATTAACTGATGCAGTTGTGGATGGTGAAACAGGTATTTTAGTTGATTCAAAAAATGTTCTTCAGTTAACCGCAACAATGAAACAATTAGCTGATAATTCAGAGTTAAGGAAACAACTAGGAGAGTGCGCTAAGAAACGCGCCGTCGCAGAATTTGATAGTCAAGTTTGTGGGAAAATGATGGTCATGGAGTACAACGCATTGTTGAATAAGTCACTTCCTGTTTACGCGACAGAAAGTAGCCAATAATCAAGTTTAGAGATATACCAACAAGTCCTGTCCAAAAAAGATAGCGCATGCGATAAAGCGTACCGATTTCAGGATTTCCATAGGTCTGTATCAAAAGCGGCGTAAGCAAATAAATCATTGCCAAAATCATCGGAAGCGTGAGTTTCACTCTTCCGCTAATCAGAAGCATGAATGTGAATGCAAAGATCATATAAGCAATGCTCATTTCCATTCCCGCAACAAGGCGCATCTGACTTCCACCTGGATTGGTTGCCTTCGCAAACCACATATTCGGGAAAGGAGAAAATAAGGCAATTTCCAGCGCGCGAGGCAGATAAACAATGGCCTCCATGACGTTAGCCATGTTCACATCACAATCGATTGCACTGCCGACTTTGCCTTTATGATTACAGTAACCATTGCGGATCTGTTGGAGTCGAATGACTCCCAAGTTGAATAAATTAATTTGAGCAGCGGGCATAGCTATTGGCACAGCTAAGTTCAACCTATCGTGACGGTGATCTTTCACCCTAAAAACCGAATTACCGACATAGTTTAACAATAAGGTCATCAATATAACTAAACTAACTGTTCCCATGATTTTATACGATATTTTTTTGGTGAAATAGGCCATTGCAACGACAGGAAAAACAGCAAAACTCGCCGCAACAACAAATTGCAATAAATAAGGGCGCACTATCCAAATTAAAAAAGTTCCGAGCAGTAATGAAGTAAGAATTTTAAGCAACTGTTTAATTTGACTATCTTCGTATTTCTCAGTCATGCTGTAAATAAACGCATAAAAAAATAAAGACATACCAGCAATTCCAGGGAGATCTTTAAGAAACTGGGTTGTCCATTGAAACGATGAAGGCAGAATAATCATCAGCAATACTGGGATCAAATTCCACTTTTCATTTTTAGGAAAGATACACTGGAATATTGCATACCAAATTACCGCTGTTACTCCCCAAAATAAGCCATTCAATGGCAATAAAAAATAAGGTTTAGGTCCCAATAGATAATATAGGGCTGCCATCATTCCCGGAGGTGAATTCATGCCTTCTGGCCTAAGTGACCATACCGACCAGCCATTGACATTCATTTTGGCGAGTAGCTCCAATGCTTCATGATGAAAACCCGCCGTATCCATGCCTTTCAGCAGACCATCTCCAGCATGTAAACCAGGAAAAACATAAGGCAGAATCAAACACTGGATTAAAAGGCCACTAACAATTACATAAAAAAATGTGAAGAAAAATAACTGCATCGACGTACGGAATTGACTATTACTCATGAATAACATCTCCGTGAAAACTAAACCCAACAGATGAGAATACTTGATCCCAACGCGACAAAAGTTTCTCTTCGTTAACTTCCCGTTCTGTGAACTCTTTTCCTAACAACCCAATTCGTCTTCGTTCAGATTCATCCATAATGAGACGTTCTAATGTTTCTATCCATTCATCTGAAGTCCTACATGATGTATTGACCCCTGATTTTTGCATTGCGCGAGCATAAGCAGGCGTTGTTGATGTCACGACCGGCATCGCTAATCGCCACAAAAGAAGTAATTTGTTCTCTGGTTTTCCGACAGCAAAGGGATCATTGAGCGCAAGGGGAATCACTGCCAAATCACAGGAAGTAATAATCTTTGCGCAGTCCTTCTCACACCATGGATGAATTTTAATATTGGGTAGAATATCCTTAATGCTATCATTTGTCTTTGATTTCCCATATCGACGTAAATATCGATAGTATTCAAGATCAGTCACGACATGTAACTCAAGATCATAGCGTTTTTTCAAAGTTTGAAACACTGATGTTAATGCCGTCAAGGAATGCACCGTTTGCGGCAACCCTTCCCACACAATGCGAAAAGGTTGATGCGCTTCATAATCTGTTTTGATGATTTGCGTCACGCCAGTATGCACATCCAGTACGGTATGTACATTCTGGTTATACTGACTAATATCCTGTTGCTGCTCTTCAGTTGCACAGATAACCGCATCCGCGCGACGACACATATTGCCCACAGCCGCCCAATGATTCAATTGCAAATAACGACTTTGCCGTGTGGCAAACTTAGCCGCACCGCGCAGCAATCCTTTCCAGTTGGTTTTAGGAATAGCCAGATAAGAATCAATCAAATCATAAATCAATCGGCCATGATCATATCGGCTCCAAACACTGAGATCTGCATTTTCAGAAAGCACAACCAAATCATATTTCTTTTTAGAATCAGCGAGTTCAAAATTGAGTTTTCGGGTGCGCGCATAATAAACGAAACGCCGCCGGTCACCTGGCGCGCTAAAATCGAATGAATAGGGAACATAACCGATACGTAAATTAGTCACGCACAGATTCCTCGGTCATGTTGTCTCTATGGGCAATCCAGCGCCCAAACTCTTGAATGTTGGTGACATCCGGTAAAGGCGTCAAGCCATGCCATTGCATTTCAACACTACTGGTGCCACGAGCAGACAATTGCCGATAGATTCGTTTCCAAGTCGCGGCATCTAAAAAAGAGCCGAATAAACCAAACCAATCTTGCAGCGGAATCAAGCGAAAACGATGCCGCAGCTCTTTTCTGCTGAGCGTGCCAAGACGCGCCTGGATCCACCACGCGTAAATCTGCCGCCGTACATAACCGGCTCTATCCACTTTCATCTTGCCAAGTAACTCCGGGTAATTTTCCAAAAGACGTAACAACCAAACCACCATCCCATTTAATAATTCATTGCCCGGTAACCGTCCTGCAAAATCTGCGGCAATACCCAAATAAGCAAGACCGCTACTTTGCTGATTGCTATAAACATAGTGCCCAAATGATTTCGGCGATACGCCAACAACCACCCATTTTTCCGGCGAAAACACCCATTTATCTGCGAGCAGGAGAAGCGAATTCAATGCATAATGATCAGGAAAAGGCGGCTGAAACACGCCGCCGTTTATTTTTTGTGCAACAGTACGCGCAATTAAAGTCGTTTGCATATTGAGTGGAATACGCACCTTGAAGCGGAACATGTCACGGACAATACTGAAACGCTCTGCTTCCAAAAGCTGCCGTTCTGTGGTCAAATTTTTATCAAAAGAAAAATGCTGTTCACCATAAAAGCTATGCGGGTTCCCATCGATGGATTGCGGTGCCACATAAGAAAAAGCATTGTACACAACACAGTCTGGCTGCTCATACCGCTCTAAAATACTATCCATGCGCTGAAAATAGCCAGGCAACAGATAATCATCATCGCCCATCATCAGGATATAATCACCTGATGATGCATGATAAGCATTGTTCCAATTTTCAGTAACCGAGACAACCGCTTCATTGCGTATCTGCTTAACGCATGGATTGTCCTTAAATTTTTGGATAACGTCTGGTGTATTATCTGTATTGGCATTATCTGAAATAACCAACTCAAAATCCGAATAGTCTTGATTTAAAATCGAATGAATACAATTTTCAAGAAATAATCCCCCATTTCGTGTTGGCAATAAAATCGAATATTTCATGATGATCCCTGTTTTCTAAATACTGCCGTATAGGCACAATGACTCATTATGACAGCGCCCTATTCCAAAAAATTTTCAGCTTACCCACTATTAAACCTTCCATCGTTCTGCGTATGTCTTTACCCAAAAACAGTAGTCCTAGTATGCCATAAAGCAGAATAGCAACAATCAAAGCGATAAGATCCGAGGAAAAACCAATAAACGACTGATCGATATGAGCCATCCATTTCAACAATCCAAAACTCACTATGCCAAGTAACGAATAGGGTATAAAAATTTCAAAAACCCACATCAAAGAAGAAATTTTTAAAACCTGCCAATGAACAAACGGCACTAAACTAACCAAATAAAATAGATTCAGAATCATCCATGCTATGGCCGCCCCATTGACGCTATAAAATTGAATGAGAAAAAAAATGGTCAAGAAATACGGAACGGCACTCAACAAAGAAACCCTTAATGGAATGTCAGGTCGCCCGCATGAAATGGCAATCGTATAAGCATTAGAGCAACTGGCATTCAACCAAAAACCGATCGCAAGCCAAGCAAGCGGTTGCCAAGCGCCTGCTGATGCCGCAGGATTCACCCAAATGGATAATATAGACTCTCCAAAAAACATGAATGAAAAGATGATTCCGCCGGTGATAAATAAGGTCATTTTGCTAAATTTAAAATATCGATTCGCTAAAATCACGATTGCGTCAGCATGGTGACTTACAGAAAAAGACGGCAATAAAGCAGAGCTAATCGCAACCAAAATTAAAGAAACACTCGAAATGGTACTATAAGCAAGTGAATAGTATCCCAACGCCTTCATGCTTAATAATTTACTCACTAACAAGCGATCGGCCTGAACCACGAATACTGTGAGTATGGCTATCATATTCATTTTCAGTGCATACCGCCAAATGGGCTGTAAGGCAGTCCATGAGATAGTCAACTGCCAATTTTTTCGCATGGGATATACTTTTTGGCAAACCCCACGATAAGTGAGGACTTCAAGCACCGCATTCATCACAATCCACCAAAGGAACGCAACGAGATCTCGATACAGGAGGAGCACCACGATACCGCCAATAAGCCGTAAACTATTCGTTGCAACTTTCAGCAAATTTAAGAGATCCATACGCTGCAATCCAGCAAAAATACTGCTATAAAATGCTACGGGCCAACGCAATGCTAAAGAGATTGAAATGATTTGTACCCCAAATATGAGCGCCTTTGGATCTAACTCGACAGGATGAAACCAAAAACGACTGAGCGGTTTGGCAATCACGAGTAGTATTATTCCTAAAATGAATGCCCAAACCCAATAAATTGAACTGACTGTTTCGATTAAATCTTGTTTTTTTTCATGCGTCCCTGACGCATAACCGATTGCTAATTCGCGAGTGAGTGTCGTTGACAAACCAAAATCCAATACATTACAGATTGCTTGTAATGTCACAATAAAACCAACTAGGCCGTAAGACTCCATACCAAGAATATTGATTTGAATCGGTGTGATAATTAAAGTCAGCAGCGCAACCCAAAATCCACCTGCCATATTCGAGAAAATATTCAGTATCGCCGAAATCGGTCGTTGAGACAGTGTAGGCGTCATTGTGCTGCATTCACCAGTTGGCTATGCCATGAGGCAATAGCATGATCAAGACCAGTTTCTAAATTAAATTCAGGCCGCCATTTCACTTCGGTTTCTAATCGTTGAATATTGGCAACCAAAAGCGCAGGCTCTGCTGATGAGATCTGTTTTACACCTAAGCGAATCAGATCAGCTCTACCTAATTTTTGCGCCACTTTATGAATAAAATCTTTGATAGGCAATGCTTCACCTGATGCAATATTCACAGGGCCCTGAACGTCCGAATGAAGTAAGGCCACAAATGCGGATGCTACGTCACTCACATGCAAAAAATCTCGAATGTGGTTTCCTGCCGTGCATCGTGCCGCTTCTGAATTTAGCAATGTTTTCATCAGATAAGGAAAAAGCCTGCTTGAATTCTCATGCGGCCCATAAAGAAAGAAAATACGCCCCCAAGCCGCGCTTAAATCATACTGCTTTGAAAAAGAAACCAACATCGATTGCAGTGCATTTTTGCAAGTGCCGTATAAGGTTGTCGGGTTCAAGGGGGTTAATTCTTCTCTACACCAACCATAACGCCAATCATATTCCGCACAAGTGCCTGCCATGACGACTCGCTTGCCACCTTGTTTTTCAAATGATTCCAACAAGTTGAGACTGATCTTCACCCAGGCAATATTTTCTTTAGCCGTCCAATATTGGCTAGGTTCAGTGTACCAAGCCAAGTGTAAGAGGTGAGAGGGTTTGACTTGTTTCATCAAGGCATCTATGACCCCAGGTAATAGCAGATTCGCTTGATGACAAGTGATATCGGAATTTGAGTTGTTATCACCACAACTTAAATTCTCATCCCCACGAAGGCGGGGATCCATCCTCAAAGATAATACTGTACCATCATCAGAATGGATTCCCGCCTTCGCGGGGATGACAAACGGCTGTTCACCGCACTGCAATTCAGAAAACACCGTTATATCTTGCGATGTAGGCCGTTTAATAGAAGAAACCGTATGAATTTCATACCCTGCACTTTTCAAAAAAGGCAGGCAGTGTCTTCCAATAAAGCCATATGCGCCGGTCACAAGAACGCGTTTCATTGATTTACCTCTTCTGCTGCTTGCCAATAAATATCTCTGGGCGCAATTTCTCGTGCGGTCTCCTTCACATAATCCTTATCCATCATATAAAAAATTTCGCTATTGTCTGTTAAGGTTTGATATCCATGCGCAAACCCTTTGGGAATATAAAACATTTTTCCATTTTCCATCGACAATTTTGTACCATACCAATGATTAAACGTTTCAGAATTAGGTCGCAAATCTACCATCACATCATAAATTGCACCCCGAATACAGCGCACTATTTTAGTTTCGGCATAAGGCTCTTCCTGATAATGCATGCCGCGAATTTGTCCGCGATGATGATTAAACGACGTGCTCATCTGCACAAACTGACTCACCAATTGATGCGCTTCAAATTCCTTAGCACAAAAGGTTCGAGAAAAAGAACCGCGCTCATCACAATGTGGCTCTAGCTCTATGAGATATGCACCTTTCAGCGGCAACGGTATAAATTTCATGGCAACGCTCTATTGGGCTCTAAAGGGAAAATAAAATTTCCACCCTGCCTAATAAAATCCTGTTGTTGGCCGATGATTTCCTCAGCAAAATTCCAAGCAAGAAGCAAAGCATGATTTACTTTTTCAACGATAAGTGCATCAGGATTTTTAATAGGTAGCCGTGTTCCAGGCGTATATAAACCTTGCTTTACCGTACTTTTATCAACAACAAAATGAAGATAATCCTGATTGATCCCAAAATAATTAAGCAGAGTCGTTCCTTTTGCCGATGCGCCATAAGCCGCAATTTTCTGACCTGATTCTTTGAGTTTGGTTAAAGCGACAAGCAAATCTGATTTTAATATTGCCAATTGCTTCATAAAACTTTCAAAGGTCGCCAGCTCATATAAATGCAACGCATTCTCTTGGGTAATCATTTCTTCAATAATTGATTTGACTGAGTGCGCATCTTTGTGACCTAAAAACAATCGCAACGTGCCGCCATGAATCTCTATTTTTTCAATATCGAATAATTGAAGCCCATGTCGTTCAAAAAGCATTTTCAATGGTTTGACTGAAAAATAAAAAACGTGCTCATGATAAATGGTGTCAAACTCCAATTTCTGCACGAGATCCAAAAAATAAGGTACTTCGATTACCGCAAAACCATTGGGTTTCAAGAGATGTTTTATACCTTTAACAAATCCATTGATATCCGGCACATGCGCCATCACATTGTTTGCATGAATGATATCCGCTTGTTTGTTCTCAAAAACTAATTTTAAGGCAAACGCCTCACTGAAAAAATCACATAAGGTTGAAATCCCATTTTCATTGGCAATTTCTGCAATGTTCTTGGCTGGATCAATTCCCAATACTTCAATGTGGTGTTTAATATAATTTTTCAGTAAATAGCCATCGTTACTGGCAATCTCAATAACATGCGCATTGTTCGGTAAATGGGGGATCAGTCGTTCAACTAACTGCGCTACCGAATTTAACATCGTGTCAGAATTAGAAGAAAAATAAACGTATTCACTGAATAATTGGCTTGGATCAATTAAATCCCGCAGTTGCGCTAAACCACATGTTTCACAAAGCATGATCTCTAAATTGTAAAGAAACTCTTCTGATGCAACACTGGAAGCCAATAAAGCATTGGCCAGGGGTAATTCACCTAAAGGAATAATTGATTTTAAAGTATTCGCATCACAAGCGCGGCAGTTAAGCACAGGTTTCTTCAAGGCAATGCTCTCCAAGATAATGTTGATACCATGCAATGGTTTTTTTGAGGCCTGTTTCTAAATTAAATTGGGCAGACCAACCTAATTGTGTTCTTGCTTTGGATGAATTTAAATATTGCGCTTCAATTTCCCCATGATTTCTATTCTCAACAATGGGTGATAAGGGAGATTGCATGATATCTAAAATGACATGAGTTAACTCGAGGACGTTCTTCTGGGTTTCATTAGAAAAATTAAATGCTTCACCTTTTAGCTGTTGATTATGGAATAAGGCTTTACCTAAAGTCATATACGCACTAACCGCATCTTCAACATAAATATAATCACGGATTAGCTGCCCATCTGAGCGGATAATCGGCGCTTGTCCACGAATGATTGAGCGTATTGTTCCTGGAATAATACGATTCCAATTGAGATCCCCTCCTCCAAAAAAATTACCACATCGGGTAACCGCAACCGGCAAATCAAATGTTTTGGCATAACTCAAACTAATCATATCCGCACAGGCTTTACTGACATCATAAGGATAAACGGCCTTAAGCGGCATCGTTTCACAATAAGGGAGGACCTCTGCATCACCATACGCTTTATCGGAGGAGGCCACCACAATTGAGGCAACAGAGCGCACATGGCGACACGCTTCAAGCAAATTCCAAGTGCCGGCAATATTGGACTCAAAGGTTGACAATGGATTTTTATTCGCGATGGGCACAATGGTTTGCGCTGCCACATGCATCACACATTGAATTTCATATTCCGCCAGAACCCGCTCAAGAAAGCGAGAGTCAGACAAATCACCGCGGACAATGGTAGCTTTATTGAGAGTTGGTTGCGACAATAATTTTGACTGCGGCACCCAATCACGCAACAAAACCACAACATCGGCACCCTCTCGCAGCAAGGCTTCAATGAGCCAGCCGCCGACAAGACCGCTGCCGCCACTGACAAACACGCGTCTATCTTGCCAGAACGGGTTTGCTTTCATAAAATCCATAGCACTTACTCCAGAAGGCACATTAAATTAACCCAGTGTCACGATACCACTTGACTGTATTATGTATCCCTTCCAACAAACCATACATTGGTGAAATATTTAAGACCTTGGTCAATTTTGAATTAGAATAAGTGATATTTCGTGTCATGGCTTTGTATCGCTTTTTAGAAAGCGGCATCTCTTTTCCAGATAATTTTGTTACTATATCGCACATTGTTGCTAGGATATATCCTAATAAAACGGGGATTTTAAAAATAGAACGCCTATATTCTAATGCTTGGGTAATACAAGTAACCACGTCATTCAATTGATAAGCTCTGTCAGCCGCAATAAATACCTGCCCATGGCTTTTAGCATTGTTTTTTATTGCCAAAAGAACATGAATAAAATCGCGGATATAATAAAAATTCGTATAATTGTTACCCTTTCCGAAGATAACAAATCGTCCAAGGCTGATGGTTTTAACCAGTTCATAAATACTACCTAAATGATTTTCACCAAATAATACCGTAGAACGAAGCACTGTAACCTCAAATCCATTTCCACACAATTTTAACAACAAATCTTCTGCATCTCGCTTGCTTTTACCATATGAACTAACAGGAAAACCATTTGATTCGTCAATAAGCAATAAAGATCCTGACTCGCAGGCCGCAATGCTGCTCACATAAATAAAATGTTGAACTCCTGCTTCTTTGCATGCAACAGCCAACCGCTTTGTGCCCAATACATTCACTTGTTCCATCAGATTGCGTTCAGCAGACGTCTCACTCATCGATGAATGGGCTGCCAAATGAAAAACAGTCTGTACATCAGCCACTGCCTTGCTTAAATCTTCCGTGGTGATATCAGCCTGTACCCATTGCACAAGTGAAGCAAATCTTTTCTCTATTTCGCTCGTTAGCTTGTTTCTATGCATTGCAATGATCTTACAGTCTGTTTCCTCTACTAATTTCTCTAATAAAGCCGTACCAACAAAGCCATTTGCACCAGTCACTAACACCTTGTTATTCTTCATCTATCATTTCCAGTGCTTATACGTTTAATTGTATAAGAAATTATACGTCCAATATAAAAAAGGTATATCCGAAATGTCATTCGTGATAACAATTGCATTGTGTATTTTCTGGCTTGGAAATCCGATTTTAATTGTTTTATAAATTGAACAACACTACCATTTTGTTGTAAAGGCGGCTCCATCCAACAATGGGCATTCACATCCACTATCAATTTTATCCCCACTTTTCTAAGGTAATGTGAATGAATAATATCTTCATAATAAGCCTTACCTTCAAACGGGTAATAATTAGTCAATATTAGATTTTCTTTGTGGTGCATGATACACCCACCAGCCAACCATTCAACTTCGAATATTCTCTCGTTGTTATTTTGTGGCCCAACACCAATAACCGATCCACATTGGGTAATGATTCCTGGTTGATATCCGTCTTTCCCATTCATGAGCCAATAATACATTTTCTGTAGGATTATATTGGTATCCAACTTCTTG
>Ga0155638_1062_pt3 | contig 15006 bp, 12 predicted proteins | sample RifCSPhighO2_12_FD_107295 | JGI IMG/M metagenome (GOLD analysis project Ga0155638, IMG submission 107295) | Verrucomicrobia bacterium RIFCSPHIGHO2_12_FULL_41_10
CGAATCTCTTGACCCATCTTGGCGCGGTAACGATGGTTTTTCTTATTCTGGAAAAAATCTTTCTTCGAATATTTTCTTTAAATCGTCGTTCTGTTTTCTCAATACCTGAAAGCCTCACTGCAACTCTACCTTTAAGGCCCCATTACCGCGTAGCGGCTGCAGCAGGAGCACTTCTTTTTGGGCTTCATCCGGTCCAAGTGGAAACAATAGCTTGGACTTCTTGCTTGCGTGATTTGTTAGGAGCCTTTTTTTCCTTAGCTGCAATCTTTGTTTTTCTTCGCTTTCTTGAGGAGGGAGGAAAAATACGCAAACGAAGCATTCTTTTTATAACGGCTACGCTGCTTTTCCTCCTCGCTTTGGGCTCAAAGCCAGGAACTGTTATTGTTCCTGCGCTAGCCCTGTTATTAGGAGGATTACTACTATTGCAGAATGAGCAGCAACGAGAAGCTCAACCAACAACCATGAGATTTTTTTCTCTCTGTTGGTTAATACCCTGGTTTCTCATAGCGCTGTTTGCTGTCGTCATAACCTTTTACGTTCAACCTGCTGCCTCGATAGCAAGGGATCTTATTCCTGCTTGGGTGCGCCCATTCATTGCTGCGGATTCGTTGGCCTTTTATCTGTTCAATATTCTTTGGCCTTTCAATCTCTGCGCTGATTACGGGCATTCACCTAATGTTGTTTTTAAGGAATCCCAACTTTATTGGACTTGGATTTTACCGTTGGGAGTCGGCATCGCCTTGCTCTGCTGGAAACAACGCAAGAATTTCCAAGGAAATTGTTCTCAAAACGCAAGGCCAAGATCCCCATTTGGTATTAACACTTGCTGTAGCACTTGCAGAAACAGGTCAATTTTCTGCTGCCATTGCTATGCCAGAACAGGCTGCCATGCTTGCAGAACGGGGTAAAAATCAGCAAAAGGCAATTTGGATTAGGAGTGAAATCATTCCTCTTTTTCAACAGAAAAAACCGATGCGTTGCAATGATGAGATTTTATCCCCATTCTGAAAGCCTGTCTTCACAAATTGCTTGTCTCGGGAGCTCAAACAAGAAGGAAGAAAATAGCCACAAAAGAACACAAAGAAACACAAAAGAAAAAGTAAGGAGTGAAAGGTAAAAAGGCGCCTCTTTTCTCATCTCGTCACGAAGTGACCAATAATTAACTTAAACTTAAACTAATAACTTAAACTAACTATTCGGCCTGTTGGCCGAATAGTTACTTATCCCTCCTCTGGCTGATAAGCCCTAGTTTCAAAACGTGTGTATTCCTTTAGGAAAGTAAGAGGAACTTCACCAACAGGACCATTACGCTGTTTAGCAATGATAAGCTCCGCTTCACCCTCTTTTTCGCTACGCACAGCATCATCTTTTTCAAAATAAGAAGAACGATAGAGAAGTCCTACCACGTCGGCATCTTGTTCGATAGAACCTGATTCACGAAGATCTGAGATACGAGGTTTCCCATCACTACGTTTTTCAGACTCACGATTAAGCTGGGCAAGAACAATCACGGGAATAGAAAGTTCTTTCGCGAGAGCCTTAATACCATTAGAAATCTCAGCAATTTCAATCTGACGATTTTCTTGTCCTCTCTTAGTCGTTGAGCGAAGGAGCTGCAGGTAGTCGATGACGATGAGACTTAAATCATGACGGTCTTTCAGGCGCCGTGCCTTGGCTCGCAGTTCAAGAATACTCAACCCTGCCGTATCATCGATATAGATCTTACTCTTAGCCAAAGCATCGGCAGCTTTGGAGAGATTTTTCATATCTTTATTCCCCATGAAGCCATCGCGAACTTTTTTCAAATCAACTCTAGCACGAGAACAGAGCATCCGCTGCACAAGCTGTTGCGAGCTCATTTCTAAACTAAAAATTCCAACAGCTTTATCTTGATCCATGGCGACATGCTCGGCAATATTCATGGCAATAGCAGTTTTACCCATCGAAGGTCGTGCTGCAATGACCAGCATTTCACTAGGATGCATACCATCCGTCATCTGATCAAGATGAGCAAAACCTGTTGAGAGACCAGTAAGAATTCCTTTATTCTTATGCATCCCTTCAATGGCATCAATAGCTAGCAACACTTGATCTTTAATACCAGGTTGCACTTGAGTCACACGCGATTCACTAATCTTAAAAATCTCACTCTCAATATCATCAACAAGAGTTTTAACATCTCCTTGTTCTTCATAGCATCGAACGGCCGAACCCGTACAGACAGTGATCATACTGCGCAAAAGAAATTTCTCTCGCAAAATATCAAGATAATAATCAGCATTAGTTGCCGTAGGAACAAACTGAATTAATTGAGCCAGTGCACTAGGTCCGCCAACAGAATCAAGAAGCTTTGCATCTGCAAGCGCCTGTGTTACCGTAACAAGGTCAATTGGCTTTGACTCTTTCCAGAGTTCTATAAGCAACGCATAGATCGTTGCATGCGCTGGCTGATGAAAATGACGCTCATCAATTTTTTCAATACAAAGTGTCAACGTCTCACGCGGTGAGAGCAGGATAGAACAGAGCACTCCCATTTCCGCATCAATACTAGCAGGAAGGGCTCGGTGGGTATCAGGAAGGAGTTTTTTAGCAATAAACTTATTATCTCCTTCTGGTTTTTTAGAGAAACCCTGCGCTGCTTTAGCATCAGGGATAGAAACTACTGGTTTAGGCTTGCTCACGGGGAAAATTTTTTTGTTTTTTTGTAACTTGCTATTAATTTCAATTTACAGAAAATAAAACCGACTCCCAAAACTCATATTCTGATAGGACATCTTATTTTAGAACAGGTTATCTCATAAAATTACAGGTCAAGACCAGTTGCCTGTTACTTGCCTCTACATTTTTTGTCGTAAATTTCTACCCATTACGACGACATTGGTAGTTCTATTGACACCTAAAAGCTTCCTTGATCACCTTATCAGGAAGTGAACAAAAAGTAACTTAAGCGACGGTAGCTCAACTAATGAGCTTCAACCTACTTACTCTGCGGCAACTTCCTCTGCAACAGCATCACGATAAGAATGACGACCTCTTGAATCATGTTCTTCTTCGTCATCAACGCGACGTTCTACCTTAGGCGCTGATTGCACTGTAATATGAAGTGTTGCTGTAACCTCAGGATGAAGACGTACAGAAATACTTTTATCGCCACCTTCTTTAATAGGACGGTCTAAAACAATAGCATGGCGAGGAATGGTAACATTCTCTAACTCGGCCGTTAAACGCTCGATGAGATCATTGGCGGTAATCGATCCAAAAGTTTTACCTTGGAGACCCGTATCAAGCTTCATCACGAAAGAAAGCTTATTAATTTTCAAAGCAAGCTGCTCTGCTTCAGTAAGTTCACGAGCTTCTCGTTCCACTCTTTTTATTTTAAGGTGATTGATCTTACGAAGAGTTGTTGGCGTCACTTCGAGACCTTTGCCAGAAGGAATTAAAAAATTACGAGCATAACCAGAACGTACTTTGACGATATCAGCTTCAGCGCCAAGAGATGAAATTGCTTCGGTAAGGATAACTTGAGAGGTAGCCATGAGAGGTAACTATTCGGCAAACAGGCCGAATGTAAGTTTAAGTTATAAGTTTAAGTTTAAGTTGATTTTTGGTCACTTCGTGACAAAGTAAGAATCGAAGATTTGCTATCGCAGTCGCTTCAAGAATTTATTACGACAGGCCTTAAGGCCTGTCTAACTGTCTACTTTTGGGATAAAGGGGTCTACCTTGATAATTACGGAGGCTAGATACTATCAAAAATTTGCTGTTTGTCAAACTATAAACATTGGCTTATAAGTAACCGCGAAACAGTAAAAACTATGCTTTGCATTAACACTACTACTTCGCGACCGAATCATTTAGCTCAACTCCTTCCTCCGAAGGAAGGGAAATCTGAACGCTTACGCTAATAAAATTGAGCGCCTATCACAAGTTCGGCTAATTTTTACCACCGTCATTTCATTTCGAAAAAATGAAGTGATGGTGATAGTCACCATGAATCAAACTATAGAAATTCTCGTTGATGAGAAATACCACGGAGAACGTCTTGATCTCTTTCTCACCGCCCAACTCCCTCACTATTCTCGAACACGTCTGCAAGGATTAATTAAAGATGGTCATGTAACGTTACAAGGAAAGAGCCTCCGCTGTCGCGATGAAGTATCTCCTGGCGATTGCATTTCAATTCAAGAACCTCTTCAAAAAACATTAGCTCAATCCTTTCCTGAGGATATTCCTTTAACGATCCTTTACGAAGATGACGATTTATTAATCATCGATAAGCCTGCTGGTATGGTCGTTCATGTAGGTCCCGATCATGAAAGGGGAACTCTTGTCAATGCGCTTCTTCATCATTGTAAGAACCTGCATTCATGCTCTACTGAAGCTGCGAATAACTTCGTCGCGCCGGTGCTCGGAGCATCGAGTATGTTATATACGCTCAACTCCTGCGCGCCGTCATCTCCTTGCTCTTCATCAGCCTCAGCGACCATTAATACAGGTTCTAGGGAAGGAGTACTGCTATCTAGCGGCTCAGAACCTTATCGCCCCGGTATTGTTCATCGTCTCGACAAAGAGACCAGCGGTTGCATTATAGTAGCCAAAAATAATTCTATTCATGCAGCACTCGCTCTTTGCTTTAGTGAACGGACCATCAAGAAAACTTATCTTGCCATTGTTACTGGAAAACCACGTCATCGTAAAGGAACCATCACCCTTTCCATTGGACGGCATCCTACTCAACGGTTAAAAATGACAGAACGACGCCCTCCTGCAGGTCGAGAAGCAATCACCCATTATGAGGTCATTGCGTCAACCGCAGCACATAGTCTGATTGCGTGTTTTCCTCAGACAGGTCGCATGCATCAAATTAGAGTTCACCTTCAACATTTAGGCCACCCTATTGTTGGTGATCCTATTTACGGAAAGCGTGACTCATGGAATCGTCATCTCCTCCATGCTTGGAAGCTTGAATTTGCGCACCCTCGAGATGGCCGCCTCATCGTCTGTGAGGCACCCTTACCTGACGATTTCAAACTCGTCCCGTACCAACGTCTATGAAGACGTTGGTAGAAGATGGTAGATTGAAGATAGAAGATAGGAGATTAGGCCTTCGGCAAGGATACAAAATGCAAAGCATGAATTTAAAACAAAATTTAAAAGTCACCAAAAACTATACTGATCACTATTAGCCTGCTTTAGCAGGCCTCAACCCTATCTTCCATCTTCTATCTCCCTGTCTCTAAGATGAGTGAAACCATCCCATTTCAACAAGCTCTTCAAGGCATTGAACCTCTTTTACGTTCGATGACACAAGGATTCACTCAAGAACCCAAAGCATCAATCCAGAGTCTCCAGCAACTTCTCAATACACAACCTTCCAAAGCGCTTTCAACATCTATGACTTCTGCTCTTCCTCATGATCATGATGATCGTCTTCAAAAATTAGCACATCTCCGAGAAGAAGCACTTGCCTGCATACGATGCCCTCACTTGGTAGCAAGCCGCACCCAGGTGGTCTTTGGCGTGGGTAATCCTTTTGCAGAATTAATGTTTGTCGGTGAGGCTCCCGGTGAAGAAGAAGACTTAAAGGGAGAGCCTTTTGTAGGCAGAGCAGGACAACTTTTAACAAAAATTATTAACGCTATGGAATACCAGCGCGAGGAAATTTTCATCGCTAATGTCCTTAAATGCCGTCCTAATATGCCTCCCAATACTTCAGGCAATCGCAAACCAAAATTGGAAGAAATGACGACCTGCCTCCCTTGGCTTAAACAACAGATTGAACTTATTAAACCACGTGTTCTCGTCGCTCTTGGAACAACAGCTGTTGAAGGCCTTTTAGGAAAAGCTGTTCTTATGCGCGACATGAGAGGAAAATGGTTTGACTTTCAAGGAACTCCTTTAATGGTCACTTACCATCCTGCTTACCTACTCCGCAATCAATCTCTCAGCGAAAAGAGAAAGGTTTGGGAAGATATGTTACAAGTTCTTGAAAAGCTAGAACGCCCTATTAGTGAAAAACAACGTGGTTTTTTTCTTTCGAAATAACAACCACTTTAGTGGTTGCTTCTACGCCTGCTGCAGCCTATTAGCGGCACTCATCTTGCGTCTTTTCTGTCGTGTCCATCTGGTTATTTTAGAAGCCCCACCCAAACATGGTGCATTCATCATGGCTTCTAATCACATCAGTCATTTTGAACCTGCTATTCTTGGGGCTTTCTTTCCACGTGCCCTTGATTGGGTCGCTATGGAAGAACTTTTTCAACATCCTTGGAGCGCCCAATTTTTTTCCTGGCTTAATACCATAGCTATTGATCGCTTTGCTAAAGATCTTCAGGCGAACCGCCGATCATTTCGAACCATGCTAGGACGACTTGCTCAAGGTCGTGCCATTGGCATTTTTCCTGAAGGAGGCATCCGCGCTGGAAGAGAGTCTATCCTTGAAGGTGCTCCTATGAAACCGGGACTAGCCTCTTTAAGCCTCCTCTCTCAAACGCCTGTTATCCCTTGCGTTGTGCTAGGAAGCGATCGCCTCTATAGCAGTAAAATTTGGTTACAACGTCCCTCTCTCTGGATTATCATTGGAAAACCGATCACTCCACCTTCTTTAACCGCTACACCTCGAGAAAAAACTCGTTTTGATTTTCAACAACGCCTCAGCGCTGCTTTTCCTGAGTTACAAAGAGAACTCTGTTGTCGCTTTCAACTCAGTGAAGAGGACCTTCCCAAAGCACCTAGAATCCGCAAGTAAGCCAATTTTAGAAAATGAATTTTTATTTTTGCTTGGTCTGTGGCTCAGCTACAGACAAGTAACGAGTAAAGAGTAAAGGGTAACGAGTTTATTTTCTTGCCTTCGTCAATTGGTTTTAAAAATTGCTCACTATAACCAATTAATTTTCGACAAAATGGTATTTTTGAGTATTTATATTTTTCATTTTTAAGCTCTGAACCATCTCCAATAAAGGATCCGATGATTCAGGACGGGCTCTAACTAAAAACGTGAATGGTGACAAGATGGCGTAAGGATCTTGAGGCCAAGTATATTGCGTTAGACTCTTGCTTTCTATTCACATTTTTAGGATTATTTTAAAAATCTTCTTGCTATTCTTATACAATTCGACTACCCTCCGCGCCAATCACAAAAACCTTAACTATAATAACACGCTTAAAATACACTATTTAAAAATAATAATGAAAGTCTTCCCTCTTCTTCTCCTCGCAATTTCAGCAAATATTAGTAGCCTTTTGGCTATGAATCTAGCGAAAGAAGCTCCCTCCAATCAGAATTCAACGTCTTTCCTTAAGTCCCTTTCTTCATGGTGGTCTAAAACACCATCAAAAGAAACATCCCCTTCGAATAAATCCTTTAAGTCCTTATCTTTTTCAGAGGGAGCTTCTTCAGATAGACAGTCTCCTTTATTTGTAAAAATACCTTCTGCAAAAACATCAGAGGATAAAACAGCACCCGTTACACCAGAACCAGTTTTCACACAAGCTGTTATCATAGAAGACCACTTTTCTGAAAAGAGAAATTCATTCCCAGTCGAAAATAAAGTTCGTTCTCAAACAACACACTACATAGAAAAAGTTAATTCTGTACAACCTCAAGAAACAAATATTATACAGTCAGAACAACTTGTTGATTTTAAGGCTCGGAAGAGTTATTTCAAGAATCAACAAGTCCAAGCTGACAACACAATTCTAACTGCTCAACGAATGGGCTATACAGCTCAAAATATTGAAGAGCGTTTGACTTGGTCTTCTGTTGCCCATGTATCTCAGGATGCCTCTTTTTGTTGGAAAAATACCCTTTACTGGCTTGCTCAAGGCGTTTCAAAACAAGTCAAGTTTTGGAGCGATGCTTCTCTTTCTTTTCAAATAGCTAGTGACGAGTATACTCAAGCAGCCGAAGTTTATGCATCAGGAAATATAGTGGGAGCCGATGCTTGGAATGATTCTGCTCAACTCATTGAAAAGAGTGCTCATTGTTTAGCTAAAGCCGCTTCGTATTTGAATAGATCATTCGAAGCTGGAAATTTCGGAAATCAAAAAGATGCGACTTTCTATGCTCAGAAAGCGCAGCAAACTCAAGATGATTATTTCAAAACTTGGGAAGATTACTTCAAGAACCAACAAAAAGAATCTGCTAATATGATTCTAACTGCTAGGGAGATGAGTGCGCAAGCTCAAAGCTCTAAGGAATATTCCGCTTGGTTTACTGTCGCCCGTGTATCTCAAGAGTCCTCTGCTTGTTGGGAACAAGCTCTTGCTGCTCTCACCCTGAAAGATCCAGAACAAATCAATTTTTGGAGAGCTGCTTCTCATTCTTTTCAAGTAGCTAGTGAAGAATATACTCGAGCAGCCGAAAATTATACATCAGGAAACATAGAAGGAGCCAATATTTGGGATGATTCTGCTCAATTAATTGAAAAGAGTTCTTACCATTTAGCTGAGGCTGCTTCGTTTTTTAGCCAATCACTCGAAGCTGGAAAACTAGGAAACAAAAAAGAGGCAACCTTCTATGCTCAGAAAGCTCTGGAAGCACGAAAAGAAGCTACCCTTTGCAATGATTCTTCTCTTGATCACAGTTCTTCAGAACTACAATTTGACTTAGAAATATAGTACCTATTCGGCCAACAGGCCGAATAGCTACTGATTTTATTCCATCTCAAAGTTATTTTTGGCGATAAACATAAATAAAAACGTCATCGTCATTGGCAGAAATTCACCACATTAAGCATTCAGTCCTCGCTGCGCGACGACTGAAGTAAAGGTGACGATTTGGTTTGAATATGTCTACTCAATTGACACCTGAACAATTGCTGGTAAGAAGAGTGAAGAGTTTTTCTAGCGCTCTTGGTAAGTTAATTGAAAGCTATTTTTTGATTTTTTTAGGAAGGACAATGATAAAAACAAAAAACTTATCCTGCCTATGCAGTTGACTTCCCTTGGGAGGTAAATGAAAATAACATCCCAGAATCGTCTTCTGAAAGCCTGAAGAAAACTTATTAAAATAGGTTCTTTTCCACTACAATATTGTGTTTAGGGGAGTCAACTGCATAGGCAGGAAACTTATTTTACTTCAGTCGCTGCGCAGCAGGGACTGAATGCCTAATGTGGTTAATTTCTTCCCGTTTGAGAAGCGTTAGCTGTCATAAAACTAGCACTAATTATAGGGTGGATATTATTATGATTTTCACCATGCCAGCCCATGCTTCCATCTGACTTTTTTTCAAAAAAGTGTTACCAATCCATGGATGCCATCATGTGTGTCATGATGAATTTCATTCAATGGAAACTCCGGCATCAAACAACGACAAAAAAGTGCCTGGAAGCTTATCTTGAAGAGTGTTCTTCTCTCGATCGCACCACTTATTTTGCCACTCCGCCCATGGAAGAGTTCGTCCAGCAATCTCTTTCTGGGCATAACGTTCTTTCCTGGAAAAGCCCCCGTCAAGGACCCTTTTCTGAAAACAACCGTGCAAGAGCTCTTTTCTTCCCAGCAGACCAACATAATAGCACGTCCCGGGATAAATTTTTGAGCGACAACAAAAGTTTCAATCGCCAACAACGAACTCCCAACTGCAAACTACAGCTCCGACCGAATGACCAAAATAGTAAGGTTCCTACACTTATTATTCTTCATGCACTCATGTCTGCTAGTGATCGAGGGTATCGACGCATTGCCGCACAGATGAACCAACGCGGTTGGAATGTTCTCTTCCCTCATCTTCCTTTTCACTATTCACGCCGTCCGAATGGCTATTCCAATGGAGCTCTTGCAGTCACTGCTGATTTAGTGCGCAATGGTGAAACCTTACGTCAAGCGGTAAAAGAAATCCGTCAACTCATGGATTGGTCCCGAGTACAAGGTTCAGAGAGAATAGGCATCCTTGGCACAAGCTATGGCGGATGGATCGCTTCTTTGGTACTCTCACTTGAAAAAGTTGATTTTTCGCTTCTCCTTCAACCCATCACAGAAATCGATTACGCGACTTTTAAAAGCCCTCTATCTCGCATCATGGCACGACTTCTTACAGCTCAAGGCATCACTTCAAAGCACCTTAATCGTCACGCTCATTTAACTTCTCCAACTCATGGAATACCTCAATGCGCACCAGAACGCCTTATTGTTATTGGCGGCAGTTATGATACCATTGCTCTCCCTAAGCACCTTCAACATTGCTGTCATTATTGGAAAAGCTCCTTGTATGATGAAGTAGAACAAGGTCATTTTGGTCATCGAGCGATGCGACGTGCCATGGAGCACATCGATTTCTTGATTAGCAGAGAATAATTTCTTCTTTAATTTTTTTCTTTTTTCATCTTCTTATCCCTGTTATGATCTCCTCAACCATGACTGAAGAACTGACCCAATGTATCGATGCTGGCAAGATTACTGCCACTGCCGCTGAAAAAATCTCGAAATTATCCCCAGGAGCATATTGTATGCATCGCAGCTGGGGATTTGGTCGTATTGCTGAATGGCGACTACTTACAGATCAAATTACAATTGATTTTACGGGAAAAAAAAATCACCCAATGCAATTACAATATGCTGCAGAGACATTAAACTTTATTCCTCCTAATCATATTTTAGCTCTTATTGCAACAGATGCTGCTGCTGTTCGAGAAAAGGCAAAAAAAGATCCTGTAGCATTGATCCGCTCCATTCTTATGGATCATGAAGGCGCCGCAACTGCTGATGAAATTTCAAAACTTCTAGTGCCTTCTATTTTTGATATGGCAGGTTTTAAAAAATGGTTTGATGCTACTAAAAAGAAATTGAAAGCCGATGGTCATTTTGTTGTTCCCGCAAAAAAAGGAGCTCCCTTAGAGCTTCAAGAAGAAAAAGTAGAACCTTATCGCCGATTGCTGGAACAATTTCGCTCGGCACGTCATCCTAAAGAACAAGTGACTGCTCTTGATGCGGCACTCAAGCTTCTTCAAAGTATTCCTTTAGAATTAGAAGAACTCCGCATGCTTGCTCAAGAAGTTCAAGGTGCAGCTGAACGAGGAGGCCGTATTCATGCGACTAAGGCCATCGAACTTGTCTTAGCACGAGATGAAATTGCTAAATTAAATGAGGCACTCATGCCATTAGAAGAGCAGGTCTCTCTTGCTTCTTTGCTCGCTACTTCTTCAAAAAAACTAGCGGAAATTTTTGCAGAACTACCTTCCTCTAAGTACCGCCGAGTATTGGAAGCCTTCCCTTCTGCCTTCAGTGATCGTTGGCAAGAATCCACTCAGCAACTTCTCCGTTATGCAGAACCTCGTCTCATTAATGAAATTTTCAACCTTTTTGAAAACCAAGAGCAACACGAAGCATTCAAAGCACTCGCAGCACGCGCCATCCAAGAACGCTCGGCAACTTCTGATTTTCTAAAATGGATTTGTAGTGAACGGACAAATATATTTCCGGAATTTATCAATCATGAACTCTTTGCTGCTATTCTTTCCGCTCTAGAGCGCGATATGCATGCTGAAGCAAAACGAGGAGCTAGGTTTCGCGAGTCTCTCTTTGAAGATCGTGAGCTCATTGCTGATCTCCTCAAGAATGCTGACATTGATGATGCTCGTAATACTGTCCGAAAGATTATGATTAGTCCTGTTTTCGGTGATCTTGATCGTCGCTCAATTTTAGCTCGCGTTCTTAAAGTGCATCCAGATCTCCAATCGATGATTACAGGAGATCAAGACAAAGAGATCTCTTCTCGCGAGGAAAGTTTGGTTGTGTCATGGGCAAGTCTTGAACGACGCAAAAAGGAACATGAAAATCTTGTTACTAAACTGATTCCTCAAAATACACGTGATATTGCTGTCGCCCGTTCTTACGGCGATCTTCGCGAGAATGTTGAATTCAAATCAGCAAAAGAACAACAATCTGTTCTTCTTCGGCAAAAATCAGAACTCGAACAGATGCTCAATCATGCTCGCGGCACCAATTTTGAAAATCCTGATGCCTCGGTTGTCTCCATTGGAACGGTTGTTTCACTAAAAGATCAAGCAAGCAAAGAAAAAGAGTCTTTCTCTATCTTGGGCGCATGGGATGGAGCTCCTGAAAAACATTGGGTTTCCTATCAAGCGGCCATTGGCCAAGCATTATTAGGACACAAAGTTGGTGATATCGTCACTCTCCCTGCAGAAAAAGGAAATCGTTCCATGAAAATTGAGAAAATCATGCCTTTTACGGATAAAATGTAAACCTGATCGATGTCTGACACTATCATTACCGCCATTCATGCTCGAGAGATTCTTGATTCTCGAGGAAATCCTACCATTGAAGCTGATGTTCACCTTGCAGGAGGTGCTTCAGGACGTGCTGCTGTCCCGAGTGGTGCAAGCACTGGCGAGCATGAAGCTGTAGAACTGCGTGACCAGATTAAGGAGCGCTACCTTGGAAAGGGCGTCAGCAAAGCCGTTACTAATGTTAACGAGATTCTTTCTGCAGAACTCGTTGGTTATAATGCTCTCGAGCAAGTCACTATCGATGCTGTCATGCGTGAGATGGATGGAACACCCACAAAGAAAAATTTGGGAGCTAATGCAATTCTTGCAGTTTCTCTTGCTGTTGCGCACGCCGCTGCGGCACAAATTGGATTACCTCTCTATCGTTATCTTGGTGGACCTAATGCCAAGGTCCTTCCTGTTCCCATGATGAATATCCTCAATGGAGGTGCTCATTCTGATGCTCCGATCGATTTTCAAGAATTCATGATCATGCCGAGCGGACTTCCTTCTTTCTCTGAAGCACTTCGTTGCGGTGCTGAAGTTTTCCATGCTTTGAAAGCGATCCTTCACCAACGAGGACTCTCTACAGCAGTGGGTGATGAGGGTGGTTTTGCTCCTCAACTTAACTCTGCCGAAGATGCTCTCGATGTCATCTCACTTGCTATTAAAAATGCTGGTTATCAACTAGGAACCCAAGTTGTTATTGCACTCGATGCAGCTTCGAGTGAATTCTACGATACAACTAATAAAGTTTATCACTTTAAAAAATCAGATGATTCCCGTCGCACGGGAGGAGAGCTTGTTGATTATTACAAAAAACTTTGCGCTAACTATCCGATTGTTTCTATTGAAGATGGTTGTGCTGAAAATGATTGGGATTCATGGAAACTACTCACAGAAGCTTTAGGAAATAAAATTCAAATTGTTGGCGACGACCTTTTTGTTACTAATGTCGATTTTCTTCGCAAAGGAATAAAAATGGGAGTCGCAAATTCTATTCTCGTTAAAGTAAATCAAATTGGCTCACTTACGGAGACCTTAGATACCATCGAACTGGCAAAAGAACATCGCTATACTTCAGTAATTAGCCATCGTTCTGGAGAAACGGAAGACACCACAATTGCAGACATCGCAGTTGCCACCAATGCAGGTCAAATTAAAACAGGCTCTCTTTGCCGTACTGATCGTATTGCCAAATACAATCAACTCCTTCGTATTGAAGAACAGCTTGGAGAAGATGCCATATTTGGAAGGCCATAAGATGGCGTAAAGAGTAAAGAGTAACGGGTAAAGAGTATTTTAAGCTCGAAAGTAAATCAGCATTTTAAAACTCGCATCTAACAGGATGTATTTTTAGAAAAGCAAGTGCAGCAAATCTTGCCTCAGAACTCTTCACCCTTCACTCTTTACTCTTTACTACCCCTTTAACAGATTCTGATTGCTGTCGTTTCTTTTCGTACAATAATAATTCAATTTTTCTAATAAAATTGCCCCATGATCAGTTCTTCTACTCAACACTCTTCTTCCCGAAGAGATAGACCACAAGGCGCTTTATTTCCCTTCCTGAACCGTCTTCTTATTGCACTTATTATTTGTGGTGCTGTAGCTCTCATGCTTATGACGTTTTACCCTGAGTGGAAAAAACTCTCAGCGATGCGTCAGTCTTTAAAAAAAGATCGCCAAGAACTTACGGAGTTGCAGGGGCGTGCTACTCATCGCGAGCGTGAATTCTATCTACTCCAACATGATAAAGAATATCTTGAGCTCATTGCTCGTGATCGCCTCGACCTTATGAAGCCTAATGAAACTATTTTTCGTTTTAGCCCACCAAGAGGAAAATAAGTAACGGTTAAAGAGTAACGGGTGGCGGGTACGTAAGCGTTCTGATCCCCTCCTTTGGAGGAAGGATCTAAACCAAATGGTTGAACTGCGAATCTGTGGTATAAAAACATTGCAGAATTTGTTATACTGCGCGTGGTCAATTTTTGCACAGGCTCTATTTAGAGCTTGTCCTGAATCATCGGATCCTTTATTGGAGATGGTTCAGAGCTCAAAAATGAAAAATATAAATACTCAAAAACGCCATTTTGTCGAAAATTGATTGGTTATACTGAGCAATTTTTCAACCAATTGCCGCAGGCAAGTAAACAAACTCGTTACCCTTTACTTCTCCGTAGCTAACCCAGGTACCAAGTAAAAATCAAAACCCATTTTCAAAACTGGGTCACTTCCGAACAAGCTCTATTTATATGTCAACTACCCTTATTACACTGGATCCCTCTGCACTCACTGAACGTCTCAGTGCTCTGCGGAGGTTTCTTTGACGCGTCCACGCTTACAGAAGAGCTTATTTCGATTGAGGCACGCATGAGCGAACCCAACTTTTGGGATCATCGAGAGAATGCTCATAAAGACGTGGAACGCATTTCTCAATTACGTGCTAAGTTAGGCCCTCTTACTTTGCTTGAACAACGGGCAAGTGATCTCGAACTTCTCAAAGCTATGGCTGAAGAGGAGACCTTACCTGAACAGCAAGCACAGGCAATTAAAGAAATAGAAAAGGAACTTCAAAGTCTCGCAAACGATCTTGAAAAATTTGAAATAAGACAGCTACTTCATGGTGAATTTGATCACGTAGATGCACTTCTTACCATTCATGCAGGAGCAGGAGGCATCGAGTCATGTGATTGGGCTGAAATGTTATTGCGTATGTATCAACGTTGGATTGAACGCCATAATTACATCTCAAGCGTCATCGATGTTCAAGAAGGTGAGGAA
>Ga0155638_1173_pt1 | contig 14985 bp, 13 predicted proteins | sample RifCSPhighO2_12_FD_107295 | JGI IMG/M metagenome (GOLD analysis project Ga0155638, IMG submission 107295) | Verrucomicrobia bacterium RIFCSPHIGHO2_12_FULL_41_10
TTTAATATCATCAAAAAATAGAATGGGTAATTTCAGAAAAACAGCCGATACACCTTACCCGTCATTCCAGCGGACGCTGGAATCCAGACGGCTGTCTGCACGAAAATTCGAGAAAATATGAAATGCCCAATAGTCACTATTTTTCTGAAACAGAGGAAATGAGACTTTATGTTATGGGATCATCAATTCTGTAGTGACGTTCCCCTAGATTCCAGCATCCGCTGGAATGACGAACAGAAGTGTTATTTTTAAAGTCTGCAAAAAGTGATGACTTCCAAAAATTATCTTTAAAAAATACTTCTGCTCTAACAAAACAGCTCATATCCACTAAAAAAATAGCCAAAGTCCAGTTAAAGAATTTTTATAAAAATTCTTTTTTTTGTGTGTTCTGATTCTTTGTGTTCTTTTGTAGTTGTTTTCTTTCTTCTTCTTGTTACTTCAGTTCAGTTTAAGCTCACAAAATAAAAATACTACTTCGTTTGAGATAGGCTTTTGAGCAGCAATGAGAAAGCCAACTACGAACTGTGAACTACGAACTACGAACTACGAACTAAATATTCGGCCCTGCTGGCCGAATATTTACCAACGGCCTAGCTGCCGTCACAATGAGATTACAAGCTTCACGGCAGAGCAAAGGTATTTCTGAAGTAGATTTTGTAGAAACACTCAGCTTATCTGAGGGAAGTGAGGTGATCGCTTGCTCTGGATTGATAGACCAGAGAATTTTTCTTAAGCATCCTTTGTCAGAGCAACAAAAACTACCAATGAGGTCTTGAGCTTGTTCATCACTCAGATGACGCGTTATACGATACATACCACTCTGACGATTGAGTGTTTCTCGAAGTGGGGTCGGATTAAGAGTTCCTTGGAGGAAGGAGAACCAGAGGCTTAATGCTGCTGGATAAAAAAAATCCAAGGCTAATAGAACTTCCTCCAAATTTTTTAATTGAAGGAGCCATCCTTGGCGAAGATTAGGCGCTGTTTTCAGTGATCGATACTGCCCACTCTCATCGTAGCGAGCAATCTTCCGTGCTGCTTCAGGATAATCATAAAGGGTCAACTCTTGACTCTGAAGATCTTCATCTAAATGGTGCCGAAGAGAAAAATCACTTCTTACAACAATCTCACCAATAAGACAACATCCTTGAACTGGGTTGGTAAAAATCATAGCAATATCCAACTTATAATTAGTTCTACTTTTATGACTACTAACGTTTCTCAAGCAGGAAGAAATTCACCACAAAGAGCACAAAGAATTACACAAAGAACACAAAAAAAGAAAAATAATTTTTATAAAAATTATTTAATAATATTAAGAACCAAAGAAAACTAGCAATCGTGAAATATAGTGCATGAATTATAACCACGTAATTCCCAATGTCTATGAAGACGTTGGGCACAGGAGATTCTCTCTCTTTAAAACTGGGTTTGGATTCACAATTCCCCACTTTAAAATTTTTTATAAAAAATTTTATCTATGTGTTCTTTGTGTATCTTTGTGTTCCTTGTGGTGAATTTCTGCCAATTACGATGACGTTGATATTTATGTTTCCAACTAAAATAACTTCTAGTTGGAACAAACTAACTATTCGAACGACAGTTCGAATAGTTTTACCACTCAATAAGCGAACTTGCCCATGTCAAACCACCTCCGAAGACGACCAGCAAAATAAGATCTCCTCGTTGAAAACGTCCTTGCCGTGCGGCTTCATCCAGGGCAATAGCAACAGCTGCTGCTGATGTATTGCCGTAGCGATCCAGATTCACATGAAATTTATCAAGAGGTGTTTTAAGACGCTCTGCAATAGCTTCTATAATTCGTAAATTAGCTTGATGAGGGATAATACAAGCGATGTCATCAATAGTAACGCCAGCATCGCTGAGTGCTTGTTGTGACGCATCAACCATAGACTTTACAGCTTGTTTATAAGTCTCTCTTCCATTCATTCGTATGGTTGATAACTTCTGAGAAATATTCTCAGCAGTCATGGGACAAGCACTCCCACCACCCGGGATATAAAGAATCTCCGCTAACCGTCCATCACTTCCCATAGGAGTTGTTATAATACCACGTCCATCTTCCCTATGACGTAAAATAGCTGCTCCTGCTCCATCTCCAAAGAGTACACAGGTATTGCGATCCTCCCAATTAACAATTCCTGAGAGTTTGTCCGCTCCAATAACAAGGATTGTTTCATAAGAGCCCGTGGCAATAAATTGACGGGCAATTTCCATGGCATAGAGAAATCCTGAACACGCAGCACTCACATCAAAACAGACCGCTTCGTGAGCATTAATTTTTGTCTGCACAAAACAGGCCGTATTGGGAAAAAACATGTCAGGAGTGACTGTAGCACAAATGATCATGTCCACTTCTTCCGCTTTAATCCCTGCATTCTCTAAGGCAGCAGAAGCAGCAGCAGCAGCCATATCACTTGTTGTTTCATGATGTGCAGCAATACGACGCTCGCGAATTCCTGTCCTTGAACGAATCCATTCATCATTGGTCTCAACCATCTGTTCCAAATCAGCATTGGTCATAATATGCTCAGGAACATAACTTCCTGTCCCAAGAATAGAGACAGAACGATTAGTATGTGGTAAATGACGATGCATGAAAAATAGGTTGGAGGTTATAGGTTGGAATACCTGATCAGTTTTCTTTGTCGAAAAAAGAAATGCTTAAGAAAAACTGTGAAATCAATATATCAAAAAAAAGACCATCAATTCAAAATTGATTGCTATATACTCATCACGAATGAAAATTAATTTTTTTACGGTAAAATTGTTATCTCGAGCCGAGCAGAAGAGTGAGGTACTGATGAGAACATCAGTCAAGCTCTGAGGACAAAATTAGGGACAACAAGAACAAGTAAAAATCCCTGATTTTCATTCGTGATGAATCTATTACAAACTAACTCAGGACCCACTAAAAATCAAATTTGATTCTCGATCTTTATTTTCTCCTACCTACAACCTCTCACCTACAACCTATTTTTATAGGCCTTCAGTTCCTCCACAATACGAGGATTGATACGCTGTTCAATAAAGTCGACTGCGACACGAAGTGCATTCTTAATAGCAAGGGGAGAACTTGATCCGTGAGCAATAATACAGATTCCATTCACTCCTAAAAGAGGACTTCCACCATAGGTTTCATAATTCGTGCGATTACGAATAGCACGGAAGGCATTGCGCGCTACCCAGGCACCAAAAATTCGAATTGGAGTTTTAGTTAACTCGCGTTTTAGCCAACGAAAAACTGCTGCTGCCGTTGCTTCCGCTGTCTTTAAAACCACGTTGCCTGTAAAACCATCACAGAGGACAACCTCAACAGGATGCTCAAAAAGATCGTGTCCTTCAATATTGCCTCGAAAATTAAGAGTGCTTGCTTTGAGTAATTTAAAAATCTCCTTAGTGAATTCACTCCCTTTTACATCCTCACCACCAATCGACATCAATCCTATAGCAGGATTAGCATAACCAAGCACATGTTTGGAAAGAACGGATCCCATAATAGCATACTGAAGCATGTGTTCTGGGCGAGCATCAATATTAGCACCGGCATCAATGAGAACACAGATATTTTTCTCCGTAGGAAGGTAGGAGGCAATCCCAGGACGGTCGACACCTTCTAGCGTACGGAGTTTTATGGTTGTTGCAGCAACAGCGGCTCCTGTATGACCGGCACTAACGACTGCTTCTGCATCCCCTTTTTTAACGAGATCCACAGCACGCGAGATCGAAGAGTCTTTCTTGCGTCGTACAGCTTCTACAGCTTGATCGCTCATCTCAACAACCTGTGTCGTATGAACAATCTCAATCCGAGGATCACTATAATTTAACTTTGTAAGTTCAGCGCGAATGGCTGTTTCATCACCTGTTAAAAAAAGACGTGTAATTTTAGGATACGCTTGGAGCGCTAAGACAGCCCCAGCCACAGTATTGGCCGGTGCATAATCCCCTCCCATGGCATCAAGAACAATTCTCATGTGTTAATATAATAGGCCCTGTGGTAATTCACAATAAGATTTGACTCTAAAGAACAGATCCATTGCTGTAATAAGAAAAGTAGGTAAATTTACGTGGAAATTTTTTGATTTAGCAAGAAGGAAGAGCCGTTCGCTATCTATGGCTTAACGAAGGCGAACATCAAAAAGAACAAGTAAAATCACCTAAGCATCGCGTGAAAAAAGTATCAAAAGCTGATTTGATAATTTTGCCTACAAATTAATGTTTTCTGTGCACTGCAAATTATGCCTGTATGAGCAACGTCATTTTATTTCGCAGAAATAAAATGACATTGGTAGTCACGTTAGGCTGGTTGGATATCAAGAACCTGACGATTGCGGTAATATCCACAAGCAGGACAAACGGTATGCGAATGAACAGGTGCATCACATTGAGTGCACTTTCCAAGACTTGGTGCATGCCAACGATTCGCTGCTTTGCGTGTGCGCAAGCGCATTTTAGAAACTTTGCGTTTAGGAACTCCCATCGGATAATATTATAGTTTTATGTGATCTAGTGCGGCCCAGACGGGACGAGCTTCCGAGACCTCCTGAGAGGAAGCAACACGTTGCGGAAACTGAACGGGGCATTTTTTATCTCCGCCCAAATCGCATCGAGGATGCATGGGCAGAAGAAGATGTATATCCTCTCTAACCTCAAAGGTCAAGTCTACTAACTCACAACCATCAAGTTCTTTTTGAAGAGCAAAATTTTCCACCATGAGGCAATACTCAAAAGGCTGCAAACAAGAGACACAAGTCATCTTCATTTTTTGAGCAAGAGTTCCAGTAGCAAAAAGACCTCCTGCTGAAAGCCCCACGTCAAGAGTGTAAGAAAGCAATCCCAGAGGTTGAGCTCCACCTTCTTCAAGTCCGAGTGAGGCGGGATCCATTTCTCCCTCAAGATGGAGTGTTTCTCCTTCGGGGATTTGATTGATGTGAATTTTGATCATAAAAAATTTTGTGAGCTTAAACTAAATTGGAGTATTTTTACACTAACGTCACCGTAACAGTCAGAAGAAATAGCCACAAAAGAACACAAAAAGGCACAAAAAAAGAACCTTAGCAGTAAACTTGATTGATTAGTTAGGCTAAGCTATTTCGCAGCTATTGGTGCTCTATTTGAAGCCGGATCTTAATTTCTACTCCCCTTATTTCTTCACGATAGTTAATATTCTTTATCTTGAGTTCTTAAACTCGTTGAAGAATTTTTATAAAATTATTTTTTGTGTCCTGATCCTTTGTGTTTCTTTGTGTTCTTTTGTGGCTATTTTCTTCCTTCTTCTTATTACTTCAATTTAGTTTGAACTCACAAATTTTTCATGAAGAGCAGCAACAACAGGCTTAGGCACAAAAAGTGTTATATCTCCTCCAAGAGAGGCTACTTCTTTGACAATGCGCGAACTAAGGAAAATACAATCTTCACGTGGCGCAAGAAAAATCGTCTCTATTTTTGGCTCTAGACGGCGATTCATTAAAGCCATTTGAAATTCAAATTCAAAATCAGAAACAGCCCTTAATCCTCGAATCACCACAAAAGCCTCTCTTTTTCTTGCACAATCAACCAAGAGTCCTTCCAGCGACTCAATAAAAAGACCAGATTGATCTCCTAAACTTTCTTTTAAAAGAGCGATACGCTCTTCGGTAGAAAAGAGTGGTTTTTTAGCCTCATTATGAGCCACGGCCACAATGACCTCATCAAAAATTCCCAAGGCACGTTGAATCAAATCAAGATGCCCATTGGTTACAGGATCAAAACTTCCGGGATAGATGGCACGGGTAAGCATATTTTGTAAAAGTTAATTAAATTTTTTGATGAAGATTAGACCTCATTCGAAAGGTTCATGAGCTATGACGTAGTAACGAGTAACGAGTAACGGGTAAAGAGTGTTGTAGCTCGTAGTATAAATTAGTAATTTGGAACCAATATTCTAAAAGATGCATTTTCTATAAAAAACTACTCGAATCAAATGGGGCCTCAGAACTCGTTACCCTTTACCCGTTACTCGTCACTACATCTATTAAACACTGCGTTTTCTAATCTATATTATTCTGCATTAACAGCCCCACTAACCTAAAGCGGAACTACTCCCATTCTATTGTTGCAGGCGGCTTACTCGAAATATCGTAAACACAACGATTCACTCCTTGCACTTCATTAATAATACGACGGGAAATCTTACCAAGAAGATCATAAGGAAGTTGAACCCAGTTGGCCGTCATTCCATCTTGACTCTCAACCACGCGCAAGGCGATAGTATAATCATAAGTTCGCTCATCCCCCATCACCCCAACAGACTGGACGGGTAAAAGAACTGCAAATGATTGCCATACCTTGTAATACCAGCCAGAAGATTTCATCTCTTCAAGAACAATAGAATCTGCTGCGCGCAAAATCTCCAAACGCTCTGGAGTAATCGCGCTAATAACACGCACTGCCAAGCCTGGACCAGGGAAGGGTTGGCGATCGACGACTTCTTGAGGGAGACCAAGTTCACGTCCAACATCACGCACTTCATCTTTAAAAAGCTGACGCAGTGGTTCGAGCAGTTCAAACTTCATCTCTTTAGGAAGCCCTCCTACATTGTGATGGCTTTTAATAAGAGAAGCAGGATTGCCTGCAATCGGCACACTTTCGATCACATCAGGATAGAGTGTCCCTTGCGCAAGGAATTTAAAAGGGTGCTCTGACTTTTCAGCCTCATTTTGTAATGCTTCCGCAGTTTTTTCAAAAACACGAATAAATTTCTTTCCAATAATTTTTCTCTTCTTCTCTGGATCACTCACGCCGCGCAGTTTCTTAAGAAAACCTTTTTCGGCATCAATGATCTCCAAACGAATCTTAAAGTTGCGCTCAAAGAGATTTTTAACACCTTCTCGCTCGCCTGTTCTCAAAAGTCCATTATCAACAAAAATACACGTTAGTTGATCTCCTATCGCCTTATGAATAAGTGCTGCTGCTACTGAAGAATCAACTCCCCCACTTAATCCGAGTATAACACGCGACTCTCCAACCTGCGCCCGAATCTGCGCACAAGCTTGATCAATAAAAGATCCCATTGTCCAATCAGCTGAACATCCACAAACATCATAAAGAAAATTTTCTAACAATATTTTTCCCTTAGGGGTATGAGCAACTTCAGGATGAAACTGCAACCCATAAATCTGGCGGTTGAGATCCCCTATCACAGCATGAGGAGAATTTTCAGTGGTTCCCAAAGCACAAAATCCTTCCGGCAATTTCTCAATACGATCGCCATGACTATTCCAAACGTCCAACTTTTTACCAAGCCCTCCTAAGTTTTTAAAAAGAGGAGGGGTAGCCTTCATGAGCAGTTGTCCATGACCATACTCGCGATGAGTTGAGCGAGCAACAACACCACCTAGATCACGAGTCAATAACTGCATTCCATAACAAATACCTAGAAGCGGGAGCCCTAGATTATAAAGATCCTTATCTACCTGTGGTGCCTGAGCGGCATAGACACTAGCAGGACCTCCAGAGAAAATAATGCCACGTATCGTCTTGTCTGCGGCTAAGGTAGAAGCCTTCGTTGTATGAGGAAGAATTTCAGAAAAGACATGACACTCCCTTACACGACGTGCAATGACCTGCGTATATTGTGATCCAAAATCGATAATCACAATCTTTGAGTGTTCCTTTTCAGGAGATGGAACAGCTTTAGAAACTAAAGGTTCTTTTGTCTTTTGAATTTTTTTGGGCAGAACCGTTTTAGTAGCTTTGACTTCTTTTGTCTCTGGAGCTTGTTTTAAAGAAGATCTTAAAGAGCGTGCCGGCTGAGAAATCGATTTCACAGGTTTCTTAAGGCGTTGTTGAGAAGATTTAGGTGATACAAGGGGCATAAAATGGCAACTATTCGACCTATAGGCCGAATGTAAGTTTAAGTTTAAAGTTTAAGTTTAAGTTGATTTTTGGTCACTTCGTGACTAGGTAAAAAGTGAAGCACTACCTATCAATGCCTCTGAATACATTGATAGTAGAAAATAGCAAATAACGCCTTCGGCAAAAATTAGAAAATAGCTAGGAAAATTTCATCGACTTAGTTGGCCGAATACTTACGAATAGGAATCATATTCCAAGTCATTGAAAAGTTGAAGTGAACATTTTAAGCCTCTTAAGGGTCATTGCAAAGAATCTTTTAAAAATCTTTACTCATTATTCGTCACGTGAGCCTTCAAATCCCCTCCTCTTCAAAGGAAGTACCTAAAATCTAAACCAAATGATTCGACTGCGAAGTAGTAATGTGATATACTTTTCTCAGTTTAGAATTAGTTTTTTGACGCTAGTATTTTTGGCGCTAATCAAGCAAAAAAGCTCCTACTAGCAAGACTCACAGGAGTAATAACAACGTAGCTAGCGTCAAAAACAACAAGTCAAAAATTCTAAATATCAACTATAATTTATAGTTGGCGAGGCTATTACTGAACAGCCACTAGAGACTTCAACCTTTAGCCTTTAGTTTAAAGTCACCTCCGAAGGAGAGGGCTTCGAGCTGTTTCCTCGCCACTCGTTACCCTCAAACTCGTATTCAGTCACGAAGTGACCAAAAATCAACTTAAACTTAAACTTTAAACTTAAACTTACATTCGGCCTGTCAGCCGAATAGTTATACTATGTCTGTACTCCCTGATCACTGGATTCGCAAAATGTCACTTGAACATGGAATGATCGAACCTTTTGTTGATCGTCAAATCCGCTCAAGCGAAGAAAATAATTTTGTCAGCTACGGCCTCTCAAGCTACGGCTACGATTTGAGAGTAGCTGATGAATTCAAGGTTTTCACCAATGTCTTCAATACAGTCGTCGATCCCAAGTGTTTTGATGATCGTTCTTTTGTCGATGTTCAAACTGATGTCTGCATTGTTCCACCTAACTCATTTGCGCTAGCTCGCAGCATTGAATACTTTCGTATTCCACGGAATGTTCTTACCATTTGCGTCGGCAAGTCAACCTATGCACGTTGTGGTATCATCGTTAATGTGACCCCTTTTGAACCGGAATGGGAAGGACATGTCACCCTTGAAATTTCTAATACCACACCGCTTCCGGCACGTATCTATGCCAATGAAGGGCTTGCTCAAGTTCTCTTTTTTCAAGCAGCCGAAGAATGCGAAGTAAGCTATGCGGATCGCGCTGGAAAATATATGAAACAACGAGGCATTACCGTTCCTAGAATGTAACGCGCAAAAAAATCAATTCTTTTTTGAATTATTAAAAAACACGGAAAGAACTTGACATTAATAAGCATTTTCTGGGATCTCATTAACTGTTGTTGTTTCAGTACCAAAACAACAACTAGTATAACCCTAACCGTTCAGAACTCCCTCCTTCGGAGAGTATGCTCTGAACTGTAGGATGTAGATTATTTCTATCTTCTACTACCAATACTTCGTAGTCCGATTATTTGGTTCGGATCCTTCCTCCGAAGGAGGGTGGATCTGAACGCCTAACAACTAACAACTATTAAACTACATGAATAAAGCAGAACTCATTCTCGTCGTTCAAAAACTCCTCGGTAAAGATGTCAGCAAAGCTCACACCGAAAAAGCTATTGCTGCTGTCCTTGAAGGCATCAAGGCAGGCATCAAAAAAAAGAAGAGCGTCCAGCTCATCGGCTTTGGAACCTTTAAGGTTGCTAATCGTAAAGCACGTCTTGGTATCAATCCTAAAACTGGCGAACAAATCAAGATCAAGGCATCTAAGACCGTTCGCTTTGTTTGCGGTAAGGCTTTAAAAGAATCCTTATAACTACCAAGGTAGAAATCTTGGTAGTTGTTTAGGAGTTTAGGGGTTGAAAAGTTTAGGGGATAAAATGTAGAAGCTACAAAAAAACTTTCCCCTAGCCCCTAAATATTTAAACCATTAAGCACTACCAACGTCCTCATGGACGTTGGTAGTGTCGTTTGGGTATCGCTCCAGCAATGCTCTTCATAGTACCTCACTCCTTCCTTTGGTAATATTCAACTCTTCAACCTTTCAACCCTACCAACCATAGGTTGGTAGTTCCCTACACATTCGCAATTCCACCATTTGGTTCAGATCCTTCCTCCGAAGGAGGAGATCTGAACGCTTACTCACATGAAATCTCCTATCGTTGTCTCTCTCACTGGCGCTGCTGGCCAGATCGGTTATTCTATCCTTCCACGTATTGCTTCAGGAGCTCTCTTTGGTCCTGATCAACCGATTGCTCTTCGTCTTATTGAAATTGAGCCAGGGATGAAAGCCCTCGAGGGTGTCGTTATGGAACTTCATGACTCAGCATTCCCCCTCCTTCATTCTGTCGATATAACTTCCAACTTAGATACAGGCTTCCAAGGCGCTAACTGGGCATTCCTCGTTGGCAGCGTACCACGCAAAGCAGGTATGGAGCGTAAAGATCTTCTCGGCATTAATGGAAAAATCTTCGTTGGCCAAGGACAAGCTATTGCTGCTAATGCTGCTTCTGATGTCCGCATTCTTGTTGTTGGTAATCCAGCAAATACGAATTGTCTTATTGCCATGAATAATGCTCCTGAGATTCCTGCGGACCGCTGGCATGCAATGACACGCCTTGATGAAGATCGAGCACGCAATGTGCTTGCCGAAAAGGCAGCTTGTCATTCCCGTGATGTCAAAAAGGTAGCCATTTGGGGAAACCATTCTAGCACCCTCTATCCTGATTTTGAACATGCAATAATCGCTGGAGAACCTGCACCCAAAGTAATCAACGATCCAGCATGGTTCGAAGGAGAGTTTATTAAAAACATCCAACAACGTGGTGCTGCTATTCTTGCAGCTCGCGGACTCTCCTCAGCTCTCTCCGCAGCCAATGCTGCGATTGAAACCGTGCGTTCTCTACGCGAAGTCACTCCTGTGAATGACTGGCATAGCGTTGCAATTCCTTCCGATGGAAGCTACGGTATTGACCAAGGACTCGTCTTCTCCTTCCCAACACGTTCCGATGGTCATAAACTCTCTATTGTTGAAGACCTCTCCTTAGGTGCTTTTGCTAAAGCAAAAATCGAGGCTACGCTGCAAGAACTCCGCGAAGAAAAAGCGATGGTTGCGGACTTATTGTAACTACCAACGTCACTTTATTTCTGCAAAATAAAGTGACGTTCCTAAAACTGGCAACACTTTGCAATCCAGGCGTAATTTTAGAGTTTGGAAAGCACCAGTTTGATAACTCTTTCCAAGATGTTAGGCTAATTTTAGCACCGATGATTGGTGATTTAATCTAGTCATTCAGTTGCCGCTTCGCGCCAGCTGAAGCAAGCTAAGTAACCATTCAGTTTCCGCACAGCGGGAACTGAATGGCTACGACAAACCTACAGCCTTTCTTACCCTCTCCATAACAGGGGCAGCTAATGCATTGGCCTTTTCGGCTCCTTCCTTAAGAACCGCATCGATATAATCAGGATTTTGAAGAATCTCTGCTCGTCGTGCACGCAATGGTATAAAGTAGTCCCAAATCGCGGCAAAGAGCCGTTTTTTAAAATCTCCATACCCTATACCTCCTTGTTGAAAATCATGCTCCATGATTGCATAATCAGAAGCAGTAGCCACATGACGGTAGATGCCTAAGATAGGTGAATTCTCGAGTGGTTTTGGTTGATCGACTGGTGTTGAATCGGTCTTAATGCCCATCACTTTCTTTCGTAATGCTGACTCTTCAAGGAAAAGCTCGATGGTATTGCCGTAACTCTTACTCATCTTGAGACCATCGGTTCCAGGAACTATTGCTGTTTCTTCCTTAATACTCGGTTCAGGAAGCTTAAAAATAGGACCATAGGTTTCATTCATCTTAACGGCAAGATCACGTGCCACCTCAATGTGTTGTTTCTGATCGCGTCCTACAGGAACGACATCGCTATCATAAACCAAAATATCAGCAGCCATGAGCGCTGGATAAGAAAAGAGCCCTAAGGAAGCAGGAAGACCTTTTGCCACCTTATCTTTATAAGAATGACATCTCTCCATGAGTCCCATAGGAGCCACTGTTGCTAAGATCCAGGCAAGTTCCGTTATGCAGGGCACATCACTTTGACGAAAAAAACAGGTCCGTTGTGGATCAAGGCCTGCTGCTAAAAAATCGATCGCCACCTCCCTAACATTCTGACGCAAAGCGATAGGATCATGCAAAGTCGTGAGTGCATGAAAATCGGCAATAAAATAGAGTGCCTCCCCTTTATCTTGCAGCTCAATAGCAGGCCGCATCATGCCAAAATAGTTACCAAGATGGAGAAGACCTGTAGGTTGAATACCAGAGAGAATACGCATGGGAAAACTATTTGGCCAACAGGCCGAATATAAGTTGTTAGTTGTCAGTTGTTGGTTGTTAGTTAACTTTTTCGCTCTCGCTCAAAAGTCTATCAAAGCGCAGCAAAGTTCTTATTTGATTGAGTTTTTTGCTCTCGAAGTCACTACCAATATCCATGAAGACATTGGCAGAGGATGGTAGATAGAAGATAGGATATAGGAGGTTAAGCCTTCGGCAAGAATACACGATGCAAAGCATGGATCTAAACAAAATTTTAAAGTCAATAAAAGCTATACTTATCACTATTGCCTGCTTTAGCAGGCCTTGCTCCCCATCTTCCATCTCCCATCTTCTATCTTCCAACTACCAACGATACGTTGGTAGTTAGTGCGCCAACAATAAAGTCACTAAACGTTCTCTAGGAGAGAGTGTGGCTAATGTCCCTCCTATGATCACATCCTTCGCTACCATGGTTGTAATATTGGACGCACTGGCTGTGGATTTTAGGAGAAGAGCTACCTCCATAAGGTGTGCTCCTTCCGCAACTTTATCATTCATCGCACTCATTATTCTATTCTTGTAATCGAGGGCTATTTTCTTAATTGCATCTTCGGTGACTGTTTCAAGTTCATTTAACTGAAACCATAGAGAATCAGCATCGTCACGAGCTTGAATCGAGGCATCCACAAAAGAGGTCAATGTTTTTACCGTTAACTCTACTTTAACAGATGTTTCAGCCTCTGTTGTACCCGTTACAAATTTCAGATCAAACGATGCTAAGATTTTTTCTTTTCCATAATGACCTGCAAGAGCAACCTCTATCATATGTCGAGCCTCTATTATTCCTGCCTGCTTCACCTCTCGAAGATCTTCTGCTTCAGCCCTACTTTCAAACCATGAGGTCAACACTGGGAACCAATATTTTTGAGGAGCTTGTGGCATCTTTGTGTGACTCACGCCAACAATAGAGCCTTCTTGTTGAGCTATTTTTCCCTTGAGATCTTCTAAGGTATTTTGAGACAACGCTACCTTAGTGATATCAAAAACCCCTTGTGTACGCAGCTCTTTCTCGTGTTCAACAAAAACCTTGAGCGCACGAATACTCAGTGGTTTGCCATAACTATAACGATAAGCAAACTCTTTATCGAAGCGTTCTACAGCATTACTATCGAACTCTTCAAAAAGAAGATTCCTCACTTGTTCCATACCTTGTCGATAAGCTTCTCGTTCCTTGTTTCCTCGACGTAAGACTTGCAGACTTGTTGGCTTCTCTTGCAATAATACCGCTATTTTACTCTCTATTTTACCTTCTTTTTTTTCTTCAATTTCACACCCAACAATAATTTTACCCTCAGCATACTTGGTTAAATTATTAATATCTAACTTACTCGATTCTTGATGAATAAAATTCTTCAATTGTCCAACGGTCAATGGCGTTTCTTTATTGAGGTTATTAACCACACAATAATGATCAAAACGTTTCCCTACATTTCCACCAAACTCTTGCTTAAGCAAATTTTTTACTTGGGCAATTCCTGCCTGATAAGCTGCCTTTTGCTCAGAAGTTCTCTTCACCTCTTGAACATTTACATGAAAAAACCAACCTCCACTTGATGGTTTTTGAAGATTTTCCGCTACGAGAGCATGTCCTGGATGATAGGCAATTTCAGCATGATCATCTCGTCCTTTAATAAGCTTAGAAATTGAAGCGTGAGCTTCTAGCTGCACTTCTGCTTTTGCAGCAATACTGCCTCGCTCTGCCCAGGTACCATCACTTAACGAAGTACTACTAAGTCTCATATCATTCATAATCGTGACCACCAAGATAGAAGTCTTGGTAGTGTTTAGGGGGTTAGAAATTTAGGAGTTTAGGACAAAAAATTTGGCAAGCTTACTTAAGAATTGCCTGCCACTGTCCAGCAATCATAGAAAATTTCTCAACAAGGTGGAAAAACTCATTTTCTTGATTCTCATTAAAGCTACTAATGGGAGTTTGGTAAGCCAAATAGACGGTATTAATATCAAGACGAGCACTAAGAGTACCGCCAGCGGTAGCTGCCCATAAAAAATTAGCTTGAGCAATTTTTCTTAAAACGTCCAACTCATCTTTCGCGTCATAAGTACCAAGTTGAGCAAAAAGTTCGACTAAATTTGTCTCAGGATGAAAATCGATCGTTACGATAACCCCACTCTCTAACTTGAGATGAAACTGGGTAGAAGGAAGCGGATCAGGAAACGCTGGGAGATTACAACTAGAACGAAGCGATTCAAGAAGAGAAAGATAAGGAACAGGCATAGAAAGAGTGTTAGTATAATCTTAAAAGAATAGCCACAAAAGAACACAAAGAGTACAAAAAAATCCCTTTGAGCTTTCTTTTCCACGCTTTTTGTTGATCTGTGTCTAAATATTCGGTTACTCCATCGATAGAATGTATCAGAGAATCAACTAATGATCAGAGTGATCTATCAAATCTTAATCAACGTATAGATCAACCTATAGCCTTTATTCGCTCTGTTGAGCGAATAGTACCTCTGCATCAATGGACTTTATGATTGTTAATTTTTAAAATTAGAGAAGAACTAGAGATTGTCAGAGTTCTACATGGAGCTCGTGATATTCAAAAGGATTTGTTTTAGCTACTTTTTCTCTGCCTTTGCTTCAGCTTCACCTGTCTCTTTTACCTCCTCTGCCGTTTCAGCTCCTGTGATAGCCA
>Ga0155638_1146_pt1 | contig 14940 bp, 12 predicted proteins | sample RifCSPhighO2_12_FD_107295 | JGI IMG/M metagenome (GOLD analysis project Ga0155638, IMG submission 107295) | Verrucomicrobia bacterium RIFCSPHIGHO2_12_FULL_41_10
CAAGACAAAGAATATTCGCTGTCGTCAAAATAAGGAGAATAGGAATTGAGATCCTGCTTAGAGGACAAATAGCTGCGAAACAGCGTGGCCGAATTAATCAATCAAGTTCACCGTTAAGTTCCTTTTTTGCGTTCTTTTGTGTTCTTTTGTGGTTAATTTTTCTTCTTTTAATCCCTGATCTGTCCTCGAGCAAAATCTGAGAAATTCATGCGAGAGCGTCCCTCAGGTTGAACTTCATGGAGGTTGAGTGCTCCATTACCACAAAGGAGGAGTAATATTTGATCACTGGTTTTAAATAGAGAGCCTGGTTTTTTTGAAAGTGCTTCAGTGGGTAGAGCTTCTTGAGGAATTGCTGTTGATGAGAAAATTTTTAAAGAGATTTGTTTTCCAGAGGGTAAAGCAAGAACGCCATGGGCTCCTGGTTTTGGATTCATGGCACGAACTTTGCGTTCTAATTCAATAGCAGGTTGGGTCCAATCAAGAAGAGCATCCGTGCGTTCAATACAATGAGTAAGAGTGGCAAGATGTTCGTCTTGAGGAAAACGAGGGGCTTGTTTTTTCTCAAGAAGTGTTAAGGCTTCAAGGAGTGCTTCAGGAGCAAGTGTTGCAAGTCGCGTGCTGAGACTTCCTGCAGTTTCTTTAGGATCAAGAGAGATTTTTTTTTCTAATAAAATATCACCAGTATCGAGGCCTTCTGCCATATACATGATAGTGATGCCACTTTCAGAATCTCCGGCAGCAAGTACGGCTTGAATAGGAGAGGCTCCACGATAGCGAGGTAGGAGAGAGGCGTGAATATTGAGGCAAGCAATGCTAGGAAGAGAGAGGATTTCTAACGGGAGAATTTTTCCGTAGGCCATGGTGACCATCACTTCTGGTTGCAGAGCGCGAAGTTCTGCAATAAAGGAAAGGTCACGAAGATTCTCTGGCTGGAGTAATGGCGTTGTCGGCGAAATCTCTTGAAGGATTTTTTTAATAGCAGGTGGCTGCAAGGTGCGATGGCGACCTGCTGGTCGATCAGGTTGAGTTAATACGCCAACAATTTCGTGGTGAAGAAAGAGAGTCCGTAAAACCTTCTCACCTATTTCGCTAGTACCGGCAAAAAGAATGCGCATAAAGAAAGAAAAAATGTGAGTTCAAACTGAATGGAAGGAACAGGAAGAAGAAAAAATAGCCACAAAAGAACACAAAGAAACACAAAGAACGTAGAAGCAAGTAACGGGTAAAGAGTAACGGGTGGCGAGTATCCAAGATCACAATAAAATCAGTTCTTCGTAACCCCTATTTTGACAGGAATTATTTTCCATTTAAAACTAACTGTAGAAAGTTTTGTCTCTGGACTCGCTACTCGTTACTCGTTACTTTTCTGGACGTTCTTTTGTGGCTATTTTCTTCTCTTAATGGTTTTGATTGATATGGGTAATTATTCTATCTCCTAATGGCTCTCGCCATTTGAAGATCACCAGCAGAGACTTCGCGCTGTCCTAATGAGGAAGCGCACCCCGTGCAGAGATAATCGTAGATTTCTTTATCAGGAAGAACCAAGAGAAGACGTTCGCGAACCGGCATCGCCTTACCACATTTTTGACAATAGAGAGAAGAAGCACGAAGGGTTTCAAATTGCTTCATCGGGATAACTTAATGGGCTTTCAGCAAAACACCGTTGATAATGTGAGAGAGCACTTCAACCGGAGGAAGGGTAGCATCGATATCGCAACGAACAGAATCTCCATAATAGTTTAACATCGGTTTTGATTCTTCATCGTAAGTAATGAGACGACTGCGAATAATTTCTTCGTTGGCGTCATCAAGGCGATTTTCCTTGAGTGCACGGCTTTTAAGGCGCATTACTAATTTTTCGCGATCAGGACAGGAAAGATGAAAGATGTGTTTAACATCGATATATTCTTTCATCAATTTTGCCTGTCCCACATTACGAGGGATGCCGTCGAGAACGAGAAAGTCACGTTGGGGACGAATTTGTCCTGACTCCACGGTAAATTCGATCCATTGAACCCAGAGTTCTACGGTGATCTCATCGGGGACAAGTTTTCCTTTGCTTGAATATTTTAAAAACTCACGTCCTAGTTTGCTCTGCAAATCGAGTCCACGAAAGACATCGCCACAAGCACAATGATGAAAACCAGGGATGGTGCCTAGAGTACGTCCTTGTGTTCCCTTGCCGCTTCCAGGAGCACCAAAAATGAGGAGTGTTTTGTAACGATGCATAAAAGGGGAAGAATAAAGGGTAAAGGGTAAAGGGTAAAGCGTAAAGAAAGCCTTGCCTTACCGTTCAGTTTAGGACACACTTACCAATCTAATTCAAATATTAGGGTTTCTAGCTCTTAGTCATTGGATCACCAACGGGTCAGTAAATTTTGCAAGCTTTTAAGAAAAGCTTGCCTTGAACTGATTCACCAAGAACTAACAACCAGGAACTAATTGCCAACAAAATGTTGGTAATCATTAAGCCGGCATAGCTCAGTTGGTAGAGCAGCTGATTTGTAATCAGCCGGTCGTCGGTTCGAGTCCGACTGCCGGCTCCATTTTAAATAAAAATGGAAGGGATGAAAGGAATGCAATTGTTTCGTTGTAATCGTGCAACCTCCCCCTCCTGAGGAGAAAGGATTTTGACGATTATAGGCTAGTACCTTGTATTACTGAAAAGTTCGGATCGAATTGGGCAAAAAAAGGGGTCAGTACCAGCTAATTCATTGACGAAGTAATGAATTACGGGACTGACCCCTTTTTGGTGAAATGCGAAATTATAAATTATTTAATGTACTAGGTCAGAAAATTGAATTCGAAGGTCAATTTATAAATTCATCTACGATTAAAAAACTTGGATTAAAAAAATGTTTCTTTCTTCAAGTAATCTAGCCTTTAGCCTTTAGTTCGGAGTCTACCTACTAAGGGGGAGATCTGAACGCTTGCGCTTCATTATTATCTCCAACGTCCAAATCCTGCAAAGCGGCGACGGCCTGGTTTTGCTGGTTCCGAAGAGGCTGTATTTGTTCTGCTTGAATCAGAGCGGCGTTCCGTGGAAGAAGAGCTTTGAGGCGCTCTTGAATTTTGACTGGGGCGACGTGGCCCATGAGAAGAGCTTGCTCCTTGGTGGCTTTGACGCCCTTGTCTTTCTTGAGGCGAAAAACTCTCATCACGAGGTGGAGCTTTAGCGGCAAGATCAAATCCCTCTGCTTTTTTTCGAACAATTCCTCGGCCGATAAAGCGTTCAAGGGAACGAAGGGAGCCGTAATCTTCACTGGTGACAAAGCTAATTGCTTCGCCAATGGCTTTAGCACGTCCTGTACGGCCGATGCGATGAACATAGTCTTCATGATGGGGAGGGAAATCATAGTTTACAACATGCGAAATGCCATCAACGTCGATACCACGAGCTGCAATATCAGTTGCGACAAGCACACGGACTTTTCCATCCTTGAAATCTTGTAAAGCACGTAAGCGTTGATTTTGAGAGCGATTGGAATGAAGTGTTGCTGTTGGGATTTTAGATTGTTCCAGACGTCGTGCGATACGATCCGCACCATGTTTAGTTCTCGTAAAGACAAGCACCATATTAAACGCATCATCCTGGAGGAGCTGTACGAGAAGCCCTTGTTTGAGATGATGAGATACTTCATAGACAAACTGAGTCACGGTTTCTGCAGGATTGGAGCGACGACCGATCTCAATAGTTTTCGGTTCTCGGAGAAACTCAGTAGTTAATTTTTCAATCTCTCGTGATAAAGTGGCTGAGAAAAAGAGCGTCTGTCGCTCACGAGGCAGCAACTTTACAATCTGACGAATGGCAGGGACAAATCCCATATCAAGCATGCGATCAGCCTCATCCAAGACCAAATAGTCAACACGAGCAAATGCCTTTTCTCGTCCTCGAAGAAGGTCGAGCAGGCGACCTGGTGTTGCAATAACAATATCAACGCCTTCATTGAGGGCTTTGATTTGAGCGCGTTCACTGACGCCCCCATAAATCTTAGCAATTTTAAGCGGAGCATATTTAGCATAGGCACGAACATTCTCATCAATCTGAACAACAAGTTCGCGTGTTGGAGCAACGACAAGCATTTTTACCCGAGGCTGATCACCCTCTTTTTTGTTTTCACTCATCTTAGTCAGTAATGGTAAAACAAAAGCAGCCGTTTTTCCTGTGCCTGTTTGAGCAATGCCGATCAAGTCATGTCCTTCAATAATAAGAGGGATAGCGGCTGATTGAATCGGTGTCGGTTCAGTATAGCCTGTTTCGGCAATGGCTTTGAGAATATTGGCGTTAAGGCCTAGGGAGCGAAAGGGCATAAGAAATTAGGAGTTGATAGAAAAAGAAAAATTAACAGGGATAGAAGCGATGGAAGGGATGGCAGAGAAAAAATCTTGAAAGCAGGTAACTACCGACGTAGTTCAAGCAGGAAGAAATTCACCACAAAGATCACAAAGCCGCTAAAGCGGTATACAAGAACACAAAATAAAATTTTTTATAAAAAATTTTAAAGATTTGAGAATTACAAGCGGCAGATAAAATTTAAAGTTCAAAAAATTATAATCGCAGAAAATTGAAGGAAGATTTCTTCTTTTAGTACTTAGAATTTTTTTATAAAAAAATTCTTTTTGTGTTCTTTGTGTAATCTTTGTGCTTTTTGTGGTGAATTCTTTTTTGTGACGTTGATAGTTACAAAAGTAGCGTGAATATAATAATACGCACGCTAAATCAAATGCCAATAAGAATACCGATGATTTTCTGTCATCCCTTCCATCGCTTCTATCCTTGTGAGTTTCTTTTTATTCGAGGCTTAATTTTTTGAGTTTTGGTGCAATCACAGCACGGCAATAAGGGGCTTGTTGATTATTAAAATAGTAATCTTGATGTTCCTTATCCGCTGGAGTGAAGGTTATCAGTGGCTTGATTTCCGTTGTGATGGACTTGTTCAGTTCTGCTTCAAGCTTCTTCTTGGAAGCTTGTGCTTCCGTCATTTGTTCGGATGAGGTTGTTAAAATAATTGAACGATATTGTGGTCCTTGATCTGCGCCTTGACGATTCAGGGTTGTGGGATCATGAGCTCTCCAGAAGAGAGAGAGCAGTTGGGTATAAGAAACTTTTTTGGGATCGTAAGTAATTTGAATGACCTCGGCGTGGCCCGTTTGGCCTGTACAGACTTCCTTGTAGGAGGGTTTTTTGGTCGTTCCTCCTGCAAATCCTGAAATGACTGAGATAACTCCCGGTTGATTGCGGAAAATAGCTTCCATACACCAAAAACAGCCACCACCAAAAACAGCGTGAGAGGGATTAGAAGGGATAGTATCAGCTGTAACGAGATTCATGGCGAGAAGAGCTTGGAGAATGAAAAAGAACTTTCTTAACAGATGGATTGGCTTCATTTTTTGAGAATAGGTTTTAATTAAAAGATCACCATATTTATTTTTTGTAGAGAAAGAAGATTTTTGTATTTTTTGCGTTCTTTGGCGCTATTTTATTTTGATGTCTGAATCTCCTTCTCTTTTTACTCCATTAACGATTCGTTCTATTACTTTTCGTAATCGCATTGCTGTTTCTCCCATGTGTCAATATTCGTGTGAGGACGGTTTTGCAACACCTTGGCATTTGGTTCATCTTGGGAGTCGTGCGGTGGGTGGTGCAGGACTTGTCATGGTCGAAGCGACGGCGGTGGAACCCGAAGGACGCATTACTCGTGGAGATCTTGGGTTATGGAAAGATGCTCATGGTACTATACTGATAAGTTCCTTTTGCAGAAAAAATCAAAAAGGAAACAAAAGTTCTCACAGGAGCGGTAGGACTTATTACAGAGCCACAGCAAGCCGATGCCATTATTCGATTGTCTCAGGCCGACATGGTATTTTTAGCACGTGTTTCTTTGCGTGATCCTTACTGGCCTCTTCATGCTGCCGCAACATTAGGTATCAAGCCAATACCGCCTATTCAATATCAACGAGCATTTCACCAATCATAAAAGGGATTGGTTCACTTCCGGACTCTACCTACGATTGTGCTGCTTCTGTAGAGAGGATATCGCTAATCATACTGGCAAAGTCTGCAAAGCCACTACTGGGGATAATTACTGTATTGCGACGCCCTTGAGCTTCTTCGGTGAGGCGAAGAAATTTTCCGCGTTCATTTTCGCGAATCTGAGCGGTAAAAAATTTGCGTTCAACTTGTAGTTCACGTGACTCGAGGGATTGGTCACCAGAGTATTGTTGATAAGCAGATGAGTAAGATGATTGGTAAGAATTATCGTTCATAAGTAATTGCTCATCTTCTTCTGGAGAAGAAGATGAGCAAATGTTTAGGAGTTTAAATGTTTAGGAGTTTAGGGGAGTTCAGGGGAGTTGAGTTTAAGTAATAGTGCTGATTTTCAGAAGAAGATAAGCAATTACGACATAGTATAGAGATCTGACTTATCTCTCGTCAAACCGGAATCAACACACATATTAATTTTGAGATCTTTTTTTCGAAGAGACTATTTTAAAATCAACCTGTTGTTTGAAGCGATCAACTTTGGCGACCACAACAGAAATCAAATCGCCAGCACGATAGATTCTTTTATTCCGTTGCCCAATTAAGCGCGTGCGAATGGGATCAAAGATATAAAAATCATCTTCCATAAGGGAGACGGGAACAAGGCCTGAGAGGAGAATTTCAGGAAGCTCGACAAAGAGGCCGTAATTACGAGCTTCAATAACCTGTGCTTGGAAAGAATGACTCTTTCCTGATTTTTGTTGTTCTTCGAGATAGTCGAGTTTTTTGAGACGTACAGATTCTTTTTCAGCATCCCCTGCTGTTCGTTCAGTAAGAGAAATATGATCGCCAAGCGAAGGAAGCTCTCGTGAAGAGGGAGCAATGGTACTCAATCCAAGCTGATGTGCTAAGGCACGATGAGTAACGAGATCAGCGTAACGGCGAATAGGGCTTGTAAAGTGAGCATAATCTTTCTTTTGAAGTCCATAATGACCGAGTGGTTCAGGGGCATAGCGAGCACGTTGGAGGCTTTTAAGAAGCCCTATTTTTAAAGCACTCTCGTAGGGTTTACCTTTAAGTCCATTGAGGAGTTTTTGAAGTTCATTACGTTGATTGAGATTGCCAGCTTTTACTCCGTAGCTAGCGACCAGATCACGATAGTCATCCAGTTTTTCTGGAGTCGGCTTTTCATGAACACGATAGAGGTTAGGTTGATTGTGGTGAGTGAGATGACGAGCAACTACCTCATTGGCAAGCAGCATAAGTTCCTCGATAAGCTGGTGAGAGATATCATTCTCGATACGTTCCAACTTCTCTGGTTTTCCATGAGCATCAAGACGAACCTTGATTTCTGGCATGTCTAAGTCAAGAGCTCCATGGCTTAGGCGACGACGACGTAGGGTGGAAGAGCAATCCCATGCAGCATGAACACGACGAGCAAGTTCATTTTTCGGTGGTTTTTCTAAGAGAGCAAGTGCTTGCTTGTAGGTTAGGCGCTGGGCGCTGCAAATTACGGTACGAGCAAAGCGAACATGACGAACAATCCCTTTATGATCGATGCTGGCAAAGACGGAAAAAGCAAAACGATCTTCATTAGGGCGAAGGCTACAGAGACCATTACTAAGATTTTCTGGAAGCATTGGGATGACGCGATCAACAAGGTAGACACTATTACCTCGTGCTCGTGCTTCCTTATCGAGAGGGGAGTGAGGAGGGACGTAATGGGCTACATCTGCTATATGGATGGAAGCATTCCAACCCGAAGGAGTGACTTCTACTTCAATAGCATCATCAAAATCACGGGCATCATCAGGATCAATGGTGATGATGAAACGATCTCGCAGATCTTCCCGTTTTTTGAGGTCTTTAGCATCAATGCTGCTGCCATGGCTGGCAGCTTCCTTAAGCACTTCTTCCGGAAATTCTATTGGGAGTTGATGTTTTCGAATAATAGAAAGAATATCAACGCCTGGAGCATTAGCAGCTCCGAGCACTTCAATAATTGTTCCCTCAGGGTTGTTGTGACGGTTTTCCCAGCGATCTAAAGAGGCAACAACTTTATCTCCCGATCTTGCGGAAAGAGCTGTTGAAGGAGGAACAACAGAGAGGTTATGAGGGAAACGAGGATCATCAGCAACGACATAGTAAAAATTTTCAGAACACTGAAGAGTGCCTACAATGGTCTTATTAGCTCGTTCCAAGACACGTAGAATACATCCCTCACGAGAACCTGGACGTTCTCTGAAAGTGGAACCGCGATCCGAACGACGATCTTTTATAAGACGTGCTAGAACCTCATCGCCGTGCATGCCTGTCCCCATGTTTTCTGGAGAGATGTAGAGATCAGGACTTGATTGGTTTTCTGAAATAACGTGAGCAGCGCCGCTCTTATGCACTTGGAGTTTACCTAATATGAGATCTGCTGTTTTAGGAACGATGTAGTGGTCACCGCGAATACGAACGAGTAATTTCTCTTGCTCAAGTTGTTTTAACACACTGATAATCTTCGGTTCTTCGCTAGCCTTGAGTTGAAGCTGCTGCCTTAGAGTTGGAAGATTAAGAGGTTCTATTCTAAGAAGAAAAAGAATTTTATTTTCTAAAGCATGTGAAGGCGAAGGAGGAGATACGCGTAGAGGTTCCTTTCCCTTTCGGATATCAGGACGTGATTTTTGTTCCTGATCTTTTTTGAAACGAGGAGGTTGTTTCTTGTAAAACTTAGGAAGAGAGCGATCGCGAGGATGCGATTTGTTGTCCAAGGAAGCAGATGTCCTATTTCGTTGTTCTGTTTTCTTGATACCAGAACGCGACTGTTTTTCCTGAAGTTTTTTAGAATGCCGATCCCGTTTCTTTTGCGATAATGAGGGGGACTGTTCGTTCGAACGTGTTTTCTTAATATCAGAAAGAGGTTGTTCTTCCTGATGTTTTTTAGGAGGCCTGTCTCGTTTTTTTTGAGATAATGGGAGGGCTTGCCCATGCGACCGCGATTTTTGAAAAGACTTTTTCATTTTGATGAGTGGCTGACTGCAAGACTACAGACGACAGGTCTCAGACTACAGAAAATTCGTGAGCTCAAACTGAAGTGAAGTGTTTTTATACCAACCTCACCGTAACAAGCAGAAGGAATAGCCACAAAAGAACACAAAAAACACAAAAAAAGAAACCAGGCGGTGAGCTCGTAGTTAAGTAAGTTTTTTTCGTGTAAAATTGAAAAGAATGAAGAGAAAGGGTTTGAGATGATTTAGGTTTTTATGATTGGATTGAACATTGGATTTCAAGTATCATTGGTAGTTATAGCGGGTGTGGTTCAATGGTAGAATGTGGGCTTCCCAAGCCTGAGACGAGGGTTCGATTCCCTTCACCCGCTCCATGTTTTCTATTAAGAGCATAGGAGATGGGAAAAAATCCATTCCCGTGAATAACGAGAACCTCTACTCTCTGTTGTCATTCCCGCGGAGGCGGGAATCCAGGACGCAGACCAATGTCATTACAGCTTTCGTAGAAATGATTTGTTCCCACAAAAAGGGACTTCATTCTCGCAAAGGTGAGAGCATTATTTTCATGAAAGTTTGAATAAGAATCAACAGTGTTCTGGATTTCTGCTTTCGCTGGAATGAAATTTTTGCCCGCCTCTGCGGAAATGTCATGGCGTGAGTATGAAAATTCTTTTTTTGTGCACCTTTGTGCACCTTGTGGTAAATTTTTTCCTTCTTCCCATTACTCGAATTCAGTTTTAACTCGCTAAATGATTTTTTCCTTTCGTTTTTTACTCTGTCTCCTCTTCCTCTCTTGCCTACAGCCATGGAGGCTGGTGGCGTCAACTCCAGGCGGAGAAGAGATTTTAGAATCTCTCATCGAAAAGGTTTCTTCTTTTTTTGAAGAGGGTGAGGTGGAAGGAAACCTCGTTCCTCTTCCTATTGACTCAATACAGGAAGCACCTCGTACTATAGAAGAAGGAGCATTTCAGGAAACTTTTCCTAGGGATACTCATTCCATAACAGATCCTAAAAATTTGGGAGATCATATTATGAAACTCCCAGCTGATCTCTTTGGGGGATTTCTCAGATCGCCTAAAGCAAAACAAGAAGCCTATAAGGCCGAGCACGAAGAAGCCGTTCAAGAGCTCCAAACACAATATCCTTCTGAAACTTCTCCAGAGTTAGCTCAAAAGATTACTACCTGGAAACAAGCTGTTGCGAATTGGTGTGGATGTTCTGGCTCAGAAGCAAAAGAATCCCGTTATGAAGAGGTAAAAAACTTAGCTTCAGAAATGCCTCAAGAGCTGTGGCGTTTAGTCGCTTTAAGTCAGGCGATGAAAATCATGGAGGATGCTATTACCTATTCACAATATCTGCCTCTTGCTTTAAAAAAATATAACGTGGATAGAGACAAACAAGGAACAGAAGAAGCGAAAGTAGCTGCAGCAAGGAGCAAAACTATTTTATTAGGACGACTTGATAATGTTAATAATAATATTAAAAAACTGGAAGAAGTTGCTGATACTATTGTTAGACTTTCAGAACAAAAAAATTGTTGCCTTGTTTCTGCAGCTGCAGCAAGAGCAGCTGCCCCAGAAAGGGTAAGAACATATAAATTTGAAAAAGCGGCAGAAACGGCTCAACAAGCCATTGATTGCTACCTTCAATATGGTCAGAAGATGAAAGAGGGAGATGCTCCAGGAGCCCGTTTATTACGCCTGCAAGGGAGTTATTCGGAGTGTTGGTCTTTAATGTATGAGTCTCAGGTGCGTCAAGGAGATGCTGCCATCGAAGGAGATTCCATAGCAAAAGAGAAATTTTCAAAAGTAGCATTCAGAGCTTGCAGCGCACTCTTAGCTTTTGACGAAGCATTTAAATTATACGGAAAATCAGGTGCTGTAGAAGTGTTACAAGCTTGTGAGCAAGTAGCTCAATATTGCCTTCAAGCTGCTCAAGCCTATGCTAATGGAAATAGTTTGCAGGCAGAAATTTTTTCAAAAGCAGCAGATAGTGCTTTGATTGCATCATTAATTCTTAAGGGTTTGCCTAGAGATGGAGAGTTCATGGGAATGAAACTTGCACAATGTGAACAAGATGCTAAATATCATCTTCGGCGTGCTGAGATCTATGCACAAGAGGGAGTAGAAAAAGGAGATGCCTTTACTTGCGAGGTTTATGATCAAGAGATAAATCAACGAAAGGCTCAAAATATTATAAATGCTCCTCAAGGAGTTTCTGCAGAACACACATCATCAAATACCCAGGATGTTATTATGCCTTTTGTCCAAGAAGAAGATACTGCTTCTTCTCGCAGAGAAGGTAACGATGAGTTGAGTAGTAAACACCAAAAAGATTGGAAGAAATTTAATGATGTATATCGTCCAGGTAGGCGTGGAATTTAATTTAGTTCGGTAAGATCCTCTCCTGCGGAGGGAGGATCTGAACCAAATGATAGCGCTGCTAAGATGTAGTGTAGATGGACCCGTTACTTGCCTTCTAGGTTCCTTGTGGTAAATTTCTTCCTTCTTCCCATTACTCGAATTCAGTTTTAACTTACGAAATGATTATCCCCTCTCGTTTTTTACTCTGCCTCCTTTGCTTCTCTTTCCTACAGTCATCGAGGCTGGCGGCATCAACTCCAGGCGGAGAGGAGATTTTAGAATCTCTCATCGAAAAAGCCTCCTCTTTTTTTGAGGAAGGTGCGGTGGACGAAAACATCGTCCTTCTTCCTCTCACAATACAAGCAGCACCTCAGGCTACAGAAGCATTCACAATAAGAACTTCTCCTATGAATACTCAATTCATAACGGATCCCACGTCTGCATTCACTGAAACGCACGAAACAGATATGTCGGTAGAAGTGCCAGTAGTCTCTCTAGATCACGTTCCCATTGTCCAAGTCCCACCAGCGGGAAAAATGATCTCTTCGCTTCCAGTAGGTAAAAATTTAGGAGATCGTATTATGGAACTTCCTGCTGATCTCTTTGCGGGATTTCTAAGATCGCCTAAAGCAAAACAAGAAGCCTACAAGGCCGAACATGAACAAGCAGTTCAAAAACTCCAAATACAATATCCTCCTGAAACTTCTCCAGAGTTAGCTCAAAAGATTGCTAATTGGAAACAGGCTGTGGAGGGTTGGTGTAACTGTTCTGGCTCAGAAGCACAAGACTCCGGGTATAAAAAGGTAGAAGAACTGGCTTCAGAAATGCCTCAAGAGCTATACCGTTTAGTTGCTTTGAGCCAGGCGATGAAAATCCTAGAGGATGCTACTGCCTATTCACATTATCTGCCTCTTGTTTTAGAAAAATATAACAAGGATGCAGAGATAGAAGGAACAGAAGAAGCAAAAGTAGCTGCTTCAAGGAGCAACGCTATTTTATTAGGACGGCTTGATAATGTTAATAACAATATTAAAAAGCTAGAAGAAGTTGCTGATGCTATTGTTCGACTTTCAAAACAAAAAAAATGTTGCTTGATGGCAAGAACAGCAGACTCACAAGCGGCAATAGCAACCCTCTTTGAGGAAGCGCTAGAAAAGGCCCAACAAGCTATTGATTGCTACCTTCAATATGGTCAGAAGATGAAGGAGGGAGATGCTCCCGCAGCCTTTCTATTACGCCTGCAAGGACGTGTTTTGGAATATGATTCTCTTAATAGCGAGTATAGGGCACGTGCATTACAAGCAATAGTAGAGGGAGATTATAACCAGAATTTTTCAAGAGCAGCAGAGAGCGCCGCTAATGCATCAAGAGCTCTTGAGAAAGTATCTGAATACAAAAACTTAGGTGACGTAGAAGCATTGCAAGTTCTTGAGCAAGGAGTTCAATATCACCTTCAAGCCGTTCAAGCCTTTGTTAATGGAAATAGCTCGCAGGCAGGAAATTTTTCAAAGGCAGCAAAGAGCGCTCTCCAGGCATCAGCAGCGTTTAACACCGTGTTTAACGAAAGAAAATCATGTGACTCACGTGACGTAGAAAATTTGGAAGCTTTTCAAGAGATTGCTCAATATCATCTTCGGCGAGCTAAAATTTATATATTAGAAGGGAAAGAAAAAGGAGATGCTTTTAGTTTCAATGTTTACAAGGATCTATTCAAAAATCATTCACTCTAAGATAGACTCTAGTTAGGCACGGCCTAATAAATAACTTACGCATAACAAACGGTATTTTCAAAAAATAGATATCAACAAAACAGAACTCAAAATAAATTTTAGAAATCACACTGAAAGTACGTTACAAATGAATTTAACGAACTGAAACTACTACGAACTGCGAACTGATCTCCCAATTAATAGTATATTAATAATTGGGTGATCTCTTACTCTTCATCCTTTAGCCTTTTTTCCATGCGTGCTTATATTATCAATCTTGACCGAGCCCCAGAGCGATGGGCTCATATGAAGCAATCATTTGAAACAACGAAGATAGAGCCTTGTCGTGTGTCCGCCGTCGATGGGAAAGAGCTATCGCTTCCTTGTAATGATTTTGATGAACGCCGATTTCATTTATTTCATGGGAGGGCCACCAATATTTATGAAGTTGCTTGTTATTTAAGTCATATTAAAGCGATGAACACTTTTTTAGAAACACAAGAAGAGTATGGCTTGATTTGTGAGGATGATGTCTTTTTAAAACCTGATTTTGAACTTCTCTTGGAGGAAGCCATCAAGGCTTCTTCTTCCTGGAATATTCTTCGGCTGACGGGTCTTCATCCAGGCAAGCCACTTGTTGTAAAAAAACTAACCGATGCTTACGAGCTTACCGTACAGATGGGGCGTCTCAAGGGGGCAGGAGCTTATCTCATTGATCGCAAAGCAGCGCAAGTATTGGTCAAGAAACTTCTTCCTATGTGGTTGCCATGGGATCATGCGATTGATCGCGAATGGTTTTTTGGACTTAGAGCGCTTTCAGTAAAACCTTTTCCCATTTCACAAACCGAAGAGCAATTTCAAAGTGCTATTCAAGGAAATTCGAAACCAAAACTTTCTTCTTGGAGGCGCTATTTAACGACGTATCCCTACCAAGCTATGAACGAACTTTCTCGTTGGTGCTTTCGTGCAACCAATATATATAAAAGAAATTAGCCACAAAAGAACACAAAAGAACACAAAAGGACACAAAAAAAGAAAATCTACAGAAAAATTGGGAGCGCTAGAAAAGTTTTTTACCTGTCCTCCTTATGACTAATTGTTGAATTATCAGTTCAGTAAACATAGACTGTGTAAGTCAAACCAAACAAATATATTAATCAGTAAAGCTTACCGAAAGGTCTCTTTTTTTGTGTTCCTTTGTGTTCTTTTGTGGTTAATTTCTTCTCTTCTCTGCTCCTTCTTGCTTTCATTCCTTTGTGGTTAATCCCAATTCTGTTTTAATCATTAAATTGCGTCATCATGGTGACGTTTTATTGACGACGCCTGTAGCAAGAATCCTCAAAGCCCATTTTCCAGAGTGTTCCATCGACATGCTTGTCTATGAAGGGACAGAGGCACTTTTAGAGGGGAATCCTGATATCGATAAGATCTGGAGTCTTAATCGAAAAACAAAAAGATGGCGTAAGTATTATCAACAAGGATGCCTCTTGAAAGAACTCTCTTTGCGGAAATATGACTGGGTGATCCATCTTTCCGATCAGATGCAAGGAGCATTTTTTAGTAAGTTTCTTGCTCACAAAGAGGCCGTTGGGATTGACTATCCTAAGAGGCGTAATTTTTTATGGCGTTCCTGCTTTACCCGCCTTGCTCCGTTATTTACCAGCAATACGAGGCATACGGTAGAACAAAATGTACAATCGCTCATTTCGCTAGGAATGGATTTTTCTAACGAAGAAGTCGTAGGACGATTGGTGATCAATGAACATGATCGTCAGGTTGTTAAGAATCTCTTGGATCCTTTTTTTGATAGGATTCGAGAAGAAAAAAATACGAACGACGAACCACTCCCTTATCTTGTGGTGCATCCAGCATCGCGATGGTTTTTTAAATGT
>Ga0155638_1035_pt1 | contig 14765 bp, 10 predicted proteins | sample RifCSPhighO2_12_FD_107295 | JGI IMG/M metagenome (GOLD analysis project Ga0155638, IMG submission 107295) | Verrucomicrobia bacterium RIFCSPHIGHO2_12_FULL_41_10
CCACTACCCTGCCTTGGGATCATTTGTGGACCAATGTTCATCTTGCAACGCTAGCAAAGAGTGATGATCAACATTTGGTTAATCCCTCTGTAGAATGTACTCCAACGAATCATCAAAACAATCCTTTAAATTTCAATCAGCACATCAATCAACCTCCCACCTCTCACCTCTCACCTCTCACCTCTATTCGGCCTGTTGGCCGAATAGCTACGAGTGATGTTCCTTATGGCGCTCTTCGAGATGCCGCTATTGGAGTAAAGGATGGAAAAATTGTTTGGCTTGGAACGATGGCCGATCTTCCCGATCAGCCAGAGCGACTCGCCTCTCATGTTACCAAAATGAATGGTGAATGGGTCACTCCTGGGCTCATTGATTGTCATACGCATTTGGTTTATGGAGGCCAGCGAGCAGAGGAGTTCGCTCGTAAATTACAAGGGGAGTCTTATGAATCGATAGCAGCTTCCGGTGGTGGTATTTTATCCAGCGTGAATGCGACACGAGCAGCCTCTTTTGATGAGCTACTCTCTTCAGCAATGAAACGAGCTCTCTTTGCTATGGAACAAGGAGTCACGACGTTGGAAATTAAATCGGGCTATGGTCTTGATCAAGAAACGGAATTGAAGATTTTACGTGTTGCAAAACGATTGGGAGAGTTACTCCCTATTACGATTCACGCAACATGCTTAGCCGCCCATGCAATCCCTCCAGAATATAAGACACGACGTTCTGACTATGTATCCTGGATCATTGAGGAACTATTGCCCGAAGTTAAAAAAGAAGATCTTGCTAGTGCCGTAGATGTCTTTTGTGAAAAAATTGCCTTTTCCCTGGAAGAAACAGAACTGATTTTTAAAGCAGCACAAGAACTTGGCTTTTCAATAAAAATCCATGCAGAACAACTCTCTTCCATGGGAGGAACTTCCCTGGCTGCACGTTATCAGGCGCTTTCTGCCGACCATCTAGAATATGTCACAGAGTCCGATGTCTTGGCATTAAAAGATTCTGGAACGGTTGCCGTTTTATTACCAGGGGCTTTTTATTTCTTACGGGAAACTCAAAAGCCACCCTTCGATTTATTCCGAAAACACCACGTTCCTATTGCCTTAGCAACTGACTTTAATCCTGGAACCTCACCGATTAATTCTTTGCCATCCATCATGAATCTAGCGTGTGTCTTGTGGCGCTTTACCCCTGAAGAAGCATTGCGAGGAGTGACGTTACATGCCGCCAAGGCATTAGGATTGGATGCAGAAATTGGCTCTCTCGAAATAGGGAAAAATGCTGATTTTGCGTTCTGGCAGATTGAAACATTAGCCGAACTAGCCTATTACCTCAACGGATGCCGTTGCAGTGGTTTGGTAAAAAATGGGATTAGAATAAATGTACGTTCAAACTAAACTGAAAGACTGAAAGAATTCACCACAAAGATCACAAAGATTACACAAAGAACACAAAAGAATTTTTTTATAAAAAAATTCTAAGTACTAAAAGCGTAACTATTCAGCCAACAGGCCGAATAGTAGTTTAAGGGTTTAAATGTTTAGGGGTTTAGGAGAAAGTTTTTCTATGGCTCCTACATTTTATTTCCTAAATTCTTTATCTAGAAAACTTTTATCGACTAGGTTAACCGAATTCTTACCTAAAAGCAGAAATCTTCTTTCAATTTTATCTGCGCTTATAATTCTCAAATCTTTAAAATTTTTTATAAAAAATTTTATTTGTGTTCTTTGTGTGCCGCTTTAGCGGCTTTGTGATCTTTGTGGTGAATTTCTTCCCGCTTGGACTACGTTGTCAGTTATGCAACCTTCCTGTCATCATACTCAAAGACTCCTTTAGCTTTTGCGTATTCAAGAATACTAGCGCCTCGGTAAGTATAAAAATGCTGACGTTCTTCTTGGCCGATGCTATTGGCGTACGTTGTGACGAAACAGTTGGGTGTTTCATGGTATCGAACACAATGAACCTTTAAATCAGAATAGGCTTTAAAGAGGATTTCCATGGCGATCAATATTTCGCGCGCAATATTTTCGGCCGTGGGATTACAATAGATTTCAGTGCCATTCAATGACATGAGATACAATTTACTGTTCGTGTCTCGACAGGCTTTAATAACACAATGGTCACTGGGATTAGCGATAAAACCATGATCCAGGTGATCATCAAGCCATTCTCCTCCAATACGTTTTATTTCTTTAAAATCGACGCAGTAACCAATGTCTTGTTGCATTGTAAAAGAAAAAGTGAGCTCTACTTTGACTCGATGACCATGGAGAGAATAACACTTTACACGTTCATTCATGATACGATGACCGATATCAAGATCAACAACGCGTGTAATATATTGGCAGGTATTCAGATCCTTTTCCAAGGAGGACGGATCTGAATCAAATGATCTGACTGCGAAGTAGTCGTGAGATGCATGCATAAGAAATTTTTACGAAAGCGAACATTCTTTATCTTGAGTTCTTAAATTTGTTAAAGAATTTTTATAAAAATTCTTTTTTTGGTGTTCTGGTTCTTTGTGTTTCTTTGTGCTCTTTTGTGGCTATTTTCTTCCTTCAATTCAGTTTGAGCTCACAAATCGAATAATTAGTGTCTGCCTAGTGGAGATTGAATAAGGGCCAAAAATTGCTGATACCGTTCTGGATCTTCAGCAAAGAGGCCCAAGGTACGGGTTGTGATCGTTGTCGATTTTTGTGTTTGTACGCCACGCATCATCATGCACATATGCGTTGCTTCGACTAAAACAGCAATGCCTTTTGGTTTTAAATAAAATTCAATAGCTTCAGAAATTTGGTTTGTCATCCGCTCCTGTAACTGTAATCGGCGTGAAAAAACCTCCAGAATTCTAGGGAGTTTACTCAATCCAATAACTTTATCACTTGGTATGTAGGCGATATGAACCTTGCCAAAAAAAGGAAGTAAATGATGTTCGCACATGCTGCAAAATTCAATATCTTTCACTAAGACCATATTGCCAAACTGTTCTTCAAATAAGGCTTCATTAACAATATGATCCAAATTTTTATGATGGCCATTAGTCAAATAGCGCAAGGATGCAGCAACGCGAGCAGGTGTTTTTTTTAATCCTTCACGAGAAGGATCTTCGCCTAATAATCGTAAAAGTTGTTCGATGAGGGGTTCAATAGGGTCCATGTTGTCATTCAGTCTCCGCTGCGCGGAGACTGAAGTAAAGTGTGATTACCAATGTCCTTTTTCATTTCTGCAAAATGGAAAAAGGACATTGGCAAAATGAGCATTACTTGCAATTCGGAGTAATTTGAGGGTTTGGAAAACAACTCTATTGCTTTAGTAAGCTAGCAAGAGCTTCTGAGGATATTCAAAAGACAAGATTTCAGCGAGCTCATTTTTTTTGTGAAATGCCATCTTAATAGAGTTGTCAGGTTAATTTTACCAGCCTCACTTCATTTCGCAGAAATGAAGTGAGGTTGGCAGTATTTCACGCAATATTGCAGGGCCTTGATAGATGAAGGATGTATAGATTTGGAGTAGGTCAGCGCCTGCGGCGAGGCGTTCCTGAGCGGAGGCTTTATCACTAATGCCACCGCAGGCAATCACAGGAAGTTGAGTCTGTTCGCGGATAATTTTGAGTGTCTCTAATGAACGTGTGCGTAGTGGTTTTCCACTAAGACCGCCTGATTGATTGCGTGCTGGAGGAATGCAGGAATGATCAATCGTTGTATTAGTAGCGATTAATCCTGAGAGTTTCTCCTCTTCGGCAAGCTGAATAATAGCGATCAGATCTTCCTTGGCAAGGTCAGGTGCTACTTTGATAAAAAGAGGTGCTGAGGGTGTTCCTTCCCAATCACGGAGCTTCTTGACAATAGAAGTCAACGCCTCCTTTGCTTGAAGATCGCGTAACCCTGGAGTATTGGGAGAACTGACATTGATGACATAATAATCACCAAGGCCATGTAATTGACGAAAGCTTGAAAGATAGTCTTCGGCAGCTTCTTCAACTGGTGTGATGCGTGATTTTCCGATGTTAATACCTACGGGAATACGAGGCCAACGATCTTGTTCTTTAAAACAAGTTAGTCGACGCCGTACAGCTTCTGCACCTTCATTATTAAATCCGAGGCGATTAATGAGCGCTTCTTCTTCAGGGAAACGAAAAAGTCGTGGCTTGGGGTTGCCTGGTTGAGCGTGGGCGGTGATGGTGCCAATTTCAATAAAACCAAAACCGAGAGCTTCCCAAGCCAGTAGAGTTACGCCGTTTTTATCCATTCCTGCAGCAAGGCCAATAGGATGAGGAAAGTCAATGCCGGCGACACGGCGCGGAGCCACGGCGGGCATCGGTCCTTCCATAAGATTAAGAAGAATGCGTAACAGTTGTGGTGTGCGAGAGCCTAGCTTGAGCCCTTTGAGGACTAACTCATGAGCCTCTTCAGGATCAAGCCGGAAGAAGAGAGGACGAAGAAGAGTTTTATAAAAATTCATTTAAAAATTAACCACAAAAGAATGCAAAAGAAGAAAAATAGCCACAAAAGAACACAAAGAAACACAAAAAAAGAAACTTGGCGATGAACTTGAGTGATTAGTTAACCGAAGCTGTTTCGTCGCTACTGGTGCTCTATATTGAAGTAAGATCTTAACCCGAATATTTCATACCCATCTACTACAACTTGCAAAAAAACTGATGAATACTGCGTTGAACTCGAATTTTTTGCTCCGCATAAAATGATTCATTACCTACAGCTACTGCATTAAAATCCATCGTTCGCCTTGTTTCATCAAGTTTCGTGCTACGTCTCGCTACGATGTGTATGAAATATCCGGGTTAATTCCTATCGCCCTTATTTTTTATAATAGCAAATATTCTTTATCTTGAGTTCTTAAATTTGTTAAAGAATTTTTATAAAAATTCTTTTTTTTTTGTTCTGTTTCTTTGTGTTTCTTTGTGTTCTTTTGTGGCTATTTTTTTTCTTCACTTCAGTTTGAGCTCACGCTTCTTCTTTCGTGTTCTTTTGTGGTTAATTTCTTCCGTTCCTCATTTTCCAATACAAAATTTCCCGAAAATTTCCCCCAAAATTTCCTCAGTTCCTGCAACGCCGATAACCTCACCAACGGCTTGAAGGGCTGCATGCAACTCCACTGCGATGAGTTCGGGAGGATGTCCTTCATCTAATAAAGCTAACGTTGCTTCCACTGAGTGTAGGGCACGACGAAGGCAGTCTTGATGACGTGTATTAATAGCCAAAGTTGAAGGAGCCTGCTCGGTCATGAAGGAGTGACGACCTGTTACAAACTCAATAATACGCAGTGTTAATTGGTCCATTCCTTCACCTGTCCTACAAGAAATTGCAACAGATTCAGGATGGGACTGCTTTAAGAGAGAGGGGTCTTTTAATAGATCAATTTTATTGAAAACAAGTACTTCCTTCTCGACAAGAGGAGTGATTGTTTCTTGCGATGTTATCGCATCAACAAGATGAATGCAGATATCAGCTGTCTCTGCTAGTTGCCCCGCACGACGGACTCCTTCTTGTTCGATAGCATCCTCGGTTTCACGCAATCCTGCTGTATCGACAAGACGAAAGGGGAATCCTCCTAGGGTTGCCATTTCTTCAATGGTATCACGAGTTGTTCCTGGAATATTACTAACAATAGCACGATTGATACCTAAGAGATGATTCAAAAGGCTCGATTTTCCAGCATTAGGAGCACCACAAATAGCTATACGAATGCCTTCTCGTAAGAGGCGACCTTCATTTGCCGTTGCTAGCAATTGAAGAAGATGTTGGCGACTCACTTCAATCCCATGACGAAGTGCTTTGCCGGTTGCTGGATCAATATCTTCTTCAGGAAAGTCGATAAAAGCTTCCAGGTGCGCGACAGCTTCTAAGAGATCACTGCGTAAAAGTGCTATTTCTTCACCAAGACGCCCTGCTAATTGTTCCGCTGCAGAACGCTGGGATCGAAGTGTTTGGGCTGAGATCAAATCCATCACAGCTTCTGCTTGAGTCAGATCCATTTTTCCGTTGAGAGTAGCTCGGTAGGTGAATTCTCCAGGGCGCGCCATCCGTGCTCCGGCGCTGAGAATAGCACCTAAAATTCGAGTCGTCATGAACGATCCTCCATGACAGCTGATCTCAACAAGATCTTCTCCTGTGTAACTCTTAGGTGCTCGAAATACGGTAAGGAGGACCTCATCCAGAACCTCTCCCTCATGCTCAATTGTTCCAAACGCAACGCGCCATGCCTCCATAAGAGAAGGCTGTACAGCACCATGAAAGAGCTTGTCAGCAATCTCCAAAGCCATCTCTCCTGAAATTCTTAGCAGAGCAATGGCTCCTTCTCCTGGTGGAGTCGCAATAGCAGCAATAGTATCGAACATAGAAATAAAGAGTGAAGGGTGAAGGGTAACGAGTTTATTTTCTTGCCTGCGGCAATTGATTTAAAAAATTGCTCACTATAACTGGACTTTAGCCATTTTTATATGAGTGACATTATTGGCATCAGTTTTTTAATATCATGTAACTACCAAGGTAGGTAGCTTGGTAGTTGTTTAGGAGTTTAGGAGGTGAGGAGTTTAGGCGATAAAATGCGGGAGCTATAGAAAAACTTTCCTCTAAACCCTTAAACCTTTAAACACTACCAACGTCTTCATAGACGTTGGTAGTAATAATATTATCAAAAAAAATAGAATGGGTAATTTCAGAAAAACAGCCGATACACCTTAACCGTCATTCCAGCGGACGCTGGAATCCAGGCGACTGTCTGCACGAAAATCCGAGAAAATATGAAATGCCCAGTAGTCGCAACTAACTATTCGGCCTGTTGGCCGAATAGTTTCCTCCACTCTTCAAATTCTCCCTTCACACTTTTTGATTGGACCGAATCAATGATCATCTCTTCCATATCCAAATTAACTCGATATTCATAACAATCATTGTTTGGAATCCGAATAATCAAGGCATCAGAAGCTCCCCAATCTGAAAAGGGGTAAAAACTCCAAAGTGACGTTGTTTCCATAAAAGAATCATCGTAATATCGAGAGAGCCAGTAGGAATCATGTGTTGCCTTGTCATTAAGAAACTCACAATACTCCTCAGCGGTTACAGGATTCGCTGCAGTGCCAATGTGATAGCGATGTATCTTCTCTGCTTCTTGATCAACATCGCGTGATGGGTTGTTCTTTTTCAAACCATAACGGATACCAATGTACGAATAAGAATCATCCATCTCAACAGGAGTGTTTGTGTTGGTTTCTGCGAAAAGAAACCCTGGAGATAATAAGATGAGGAATAGTGGGAAAAACTTTTTCATGAGATTACTAAAATAGCAAAAAAATCTATTTTTTCAATACTGACGGACTACCAACGTCCTTTTTTCATTTCTGTGAAATGAAAAAAAGGACGTTGCTAAAATTAGCCTAATATGTAATCGAAGATTCAATTTTATACATCAGTATAAGACTATCGCAAATAAGCAAACATCCTGAAAAAAGCCACCAAACTGGAGGTTCATAAAAAAATGAACTCGCTGACATCCTGCGCATTGAATATCCTCAACAGCTCTTGCTAACTGACCAGAGCAAGAGAATTGCTTTCTAAACTTTAAATTTACTATGGATTGCAAGTGTTGCCAATTTTACCAACGTCACTTTATTTCGGAGAAATAAAGTGACGTTGGTAGTTACACATTGACTTGTTATGATCCTATGAACCTAGTACACCGAATTACTGAAAAGTTCGGATCGAATTGGGCAAAAAAAGGGGTCAGTACCAGCTAATTCATTGACGAAGTAATGAATTACGGGACTGACCCCTTTTTGGTGAAATGCGAAATTATAAATTATTTAATGTACTAGAAACGTGAATAGAGACAGGCGATCTTTCGCAATATACTTGACCTCAAAAAGTTTTTTCCAAACTCTCATGTACCCTGAAGGTATACCACGAGCTCATAAAAATTATTTTGAGATCAAGTTCTTACGAAATCTCATCCAGTTCTATTCACGTTTCTAGGATGAATTAGCTGGGAAATAGTGTTCGCGAAACTAAAATAGATCTTCGATTTCTGTTTCCTCTAGCCTCCTTTTTGTATGCTCACTGTCTTTAACCTGTAACCTGTAACTTATAACCTGCTTCAATGTCCTCACCTTCCCTTCGTTATGCTTGCCAACGTTGTACTAATTGCTGCCGTTGGCCTGGATTTGTCCGCATTACTCAGGAAGAAGTCTCTTCTATTGCGGCCTTCCTAGAATGCTCAGAGCATGACTTTATTCAGGAATATACACGACTGCGCCCTAATCGAGATGGATTAGCCCTCATTGATCAACCTGATGGAGCCTGCATTTTTTTAAAAGGAAATGATTGCAGTATCCAAGAAGTCAAACCACAACAGTGCCGCGATTTTCCCAATGGCTGGAATTTTCCTGGATGGCGCAATGTTTGCGAAGCTATAGAAATCCCCGTCCCGAGAGAGGCTGATAATTAACCACAAAAGAACACAAAAGAACACAAAAAGGAAGAAATATTTAACCGCAAAGAACGCAGAGAACGCAGAGAATAGATTGCGAAAATGAAAGGTTTTTAAAAATGAATTTCAAGGTCTCTCTTACAAAATTTTTTAATATTTTTCATTTTTTGCGTTCTTTGCGGTTAATTAAAACTCTTTGTATTTTCCGGTCGCTCGTCTTCTTTAGTTCTTAACATGTTAAAGAATTTTTATAAAAATTCTTTTTTCTTTTTTTGTGTTCTTTGTGTATCTATGTGTTCCTTGTGGTGAATTTCTTCTTGCTTGAGAAATAACGCCTACAACAAAAAATAAAAATCCATTTTCAAAATTGATTCACTTGCGAATAGACTCTAGTTTTCATTTCTTGGAGAGAAGAGCTGCGATGAAGAAGTGATGCCAAGTAAGCATCTCGATAAGGAAGTGAAGAGGCCTTAAGAATTGCTTCGGGATGAGTGAGTCGGGAAAAAAGAAGGTGATGCATACGTGATCGAGGGACCGCTTTCTTTCCATAGCCATTGGGAATATTGCTCGACCAATAGAGAATGGAAAGGATGTCATTTTTATTTTCTGTGCCTAAGTAAACCACCGAATGACCATGTTCTGAAGATCCGATGGCATCACTCCAAAAAACCTTCAAAAAATCACCCGGTTGCGCTGAGGAAAGATCCATAAAATTAGGTCCCAACCCTAACTCATAAAAAAGACGTGCTGTTCCTGGTCCGTTAGCATTCCAGCGACCCCACACGCCGCTTCCATCTTCTTGGTGAAGAGGTCGTAAGATTGCCAGTAAAGAAGGAGTCAGGGTAAGCTTCCCTTGTTCTTGAAGAAGTGAGAGAGTTTTAAGGAAAACCAGATAGGTTGCTTCTGAGCAAAAACTTGGTTTAGCGGAAGTAGGGTTTATTTGAAGATGATTTTCATCAATAACAACAGCATTCTGTAAACGTTGTTGTGCCGAAGCACTCGTAGAATAACCTCCAGCTGAGGGCATGGCGTCTACCGCCTCAAGAACTAAATGATTATGGGGAGCATTAACCAAGTTTTCACTATTGGAAATAACGAAAGTTTGGTTAGGATGGCTGTTGTTATTACCAGCGAAGATAGAACTCGGGTAGAAAAAACCCCCACAGAAGAATAACAAGTAGCAAATAACGGATAACAATTTCAGAGTCATACGGAAGAAAATAGCCACAAAAGAACACAAAAAACACAAAAAAACCTTAAAGGTGAACTTACTTGATTAGTTAGACCAAGCTGTTTCGCCGCTGGTGCTGCACTAAGCTGAAGTAAAGTCTCAATTCCATTTTCTAAAAAGACTACCGATAATCTAGAAATTCTTTGTGTTTCTTTGTGTTCTTTTGTGGCTATTTTCTTCTTTCTTCCTGTTGTTTCAGTTCGGTTTGAATTTATACAAATTTTATGAAAAATTTTTCTCTGTATTTTTTATTTTCTCTTGTGGCTATTTTCTTCGCTTGGTTTTGGAAAGGTCCTATTTCTGGTCGTGGAGGACTGCCCTTTCCAGGGTGCCTTGAAATCCCTGTACCACAACTCTTCCAAGCAGATCCTCGTTGGGGGAACGAACCTTTGGGAACATCCCCTCCAGATACCATTGCTACGACAGGTTGTGCGATTAGTTCTGCGGCTATGGTCTTGGCTTTTTATGGAGTGAAATTGACACCCCAAGAGCTTAACCTCTACCTTATTAGCCATGATGGCTACGAAGGAACTTCTTGGGTTAAATGGGAAGTAGCTGTTACCTACCCTCCCGGAATTGCAGAGCATATTTACGAGGATCTTCCTAGTTATGGACTCATCGACTGGAATTTACTCCAAGGAAATCCTGTGGTTGTGCGCATTCGTAAACCCAATGGAACAAATCACTTTGTGGTTATTGTTGGAAAACGTGGTTTCAATTACCTGATTCGCGATCCTGCTCCAGCAGGAGTCAAAGGAGTCTATCCTCTTAGAGAGGTAGGAGCTCCTATTGATGCCTTACGTTATTTTAAGAAAATTACTACCAACGTAGTCCAAGCAGGAAGAAATTCACCACAAGGAACACAAAGATACACAAAAGAACACAAAAAAAGAATTTTTATAAAAATTCTTTAACATGTTAAGAACTAAAGAAGACTAGCAATCGTAAAATACAAGGAATTTTAATTAACCGCAAAGAACGCAAAGAACGCAAAGAATGAAAATAGTAATCGTGAAGATCCTTTCTCCGAAGGCGGGGATCTGAACGCTTCATTTCAGTAATGCCCTTTAAACTGAACATTCTGATCGAAAATTATTTTACTTATCTAAATGTTTAAAGGTAAGCGTTCAGTCCCCCCCTCCTTCGGAGGACGGATCTGAACCAAAGAGTTTAAAGTTATTGAATCTTTTATTAGAAAGGCTTCGAGAGCAAAGAAACTTAGAAAATAACGTCATCGCTAGTTAGCATAGACTTTCGAGCAAAAGCGAGAAAGTTAACTATCAACTACGAACTGCGAACTGCGAACTAACTATTCAGCTGACAAGCCGAATAGTTACATACTAAGCAACTTTTCAAACCAATTTGCCGAAGGCAATAAAATAAACTCGTTACACTTTACTCGTTACTCGTTACATGTCTGTAGCTAAGCCAGGCGCCAAGCAAAAATAAAAATCCATTTTCAAAAACTGGTAACTTTCGGACTCTAATTATGTTTTGCAAAAAAGAAGTTTTTTGGAATACTCTTTTCTCTTCGATTTAGAAATTCAGTTCTAGCTAATCCATTTTACTCATGAAATCTTTTACCAAATTTTTACTTAGCTCAATTGTCATACTCAATGCAACCAGTCTTTCGGCGATGGATATTGGAAAAGGAGTGGAGGCTTTAGGAGAAGAGTTAGGAGTTTATGGAAAGAGAGTTACTCCAAGTAAAGCTCCTGTAGTTGCAACTGCTGTAGCCTATTCTCCTGTTGGGAGCAACGTTTTCAGTTCATCGAGTGCAGCGATAGTGGGGCAAAGAGCCGTTCCAGTAACAGCTGCAGTGGCAGCCGACGAAGCAGGTGAAGAACAATCTATGGTCCAACTTCTTGAAGAAGAGGCTTGCAATAATATTTATTTAGCCTGTTTTGCTAAGGTGGCGAATAAGGCACTTGCTGAACGCATGAGTGCTGAAGGTATTTCACAAGAAACTAGGGAATGGGCAGCTGCAGAACAAGAAGCGATAAGGGATGTGAATAAGAGTCAACAAATGTTGGAGGCCGCTACAGACGAGAAAAAAATTGCGGATAAAGAAATCAAAATGATGTTAGACGATAGGACCTTTCATGGGGGATCTGTGGTTGCTCAAGCTTATCGTGATTTTAAAGAGAAAGAACTTACGGAGCAGTTTGCGAAAGCAAAAGTTGTCACAGCCGAGGCAACTCTTTATGCCATCCGAGTAAAGAATACTGCCAAGAGTGCTGCTGCTGAAGCGGATCTTACCGCAGCAATAACAGGAGAGAAAGTCGCCTTACAGACACGTGAAGAAGCCAAAAATCAGGTCCTAGAACAAAATTTTGCAAGCGTATCCATCCCCATGGCAGAGGCAGTGGCTGTGGAAGCAATGGCCTTTTATCCAGATCATCATTCTTACGAGGCCTATCCTAGCCATCAACGGCTAAGCCCACAGAATGTGGCTGTATCGTCCGAGAGAGCTGCTCAGGAGAGACGAGAGGCATTGGCTCAAAAAGAAAAAGCAGCTCATGAGTTTGAGACTACTTTTACAGAGACGATAAAAGAAGCCAAGACCCAAGCCGAAGACTTAGCAGCGGCAGCAACAACGGCTTGTGAAAAGGCTGAAAAGTCAGGAACGTTGAAAGATTGGAATGATGCTATAAAAAAGGCAACCAAGGCAGAAGCGGCACACACCCATCTTATTGGTTATTACAGGATGTATAAGGAACAAGCCGCTGAGCATTATGAGGGAGGAATATTGAACGCTAAACGCTCTAAATATAATTTTGCACTTCAAGATGCAGAGGGCGAAAGAGACGATTGGACAACAGCGGCGGAAGAATGCAAGGAGAGAAAAGAATCCCTGCATCATGGAACGGCGGGAAAAGCCCAAGAAGAAGCTAGAGCAGCCGAGGCTAAAGCAACTCAAGAGCGTGAAGCTCTTGAGCTCCAGAAAAAGAGAGTAGAAGACGAAGCTAATCTGCTGGCCAAACAAAAGGCACTTGACCAAGAAAAAGAAATATTAGCTCGTGAGCAAGCTCTCGCTCAACGCGAAGCAGAAGCTGCTAGAAATCAAGAAAAGATAAAACGTGAAGAGGCAGCTGTATTGGCACGAGAGCGTGAAGTCTTAGAAGCTAAGAAGAAAGTCGAGGCTGATAAAGAAGCTGCTGCAGCGGCTCAAGCAAAAATTTTAGCCTTAGAACAAACACGAGCAGCTGAGGCAACGGCCCAAGAGCGAGAGCTAGCTAGGGTTGCAGAGCAAGAAAAAGCTAAATTAGAGAGTAAAAGAAAGGCAGAAGCCGATAGAATAGAGAAAGAAAGAGTTAGGAAACAGGCTGAAGAACAAGTCGCTGCTGAAAAGGTGATACAGAAAGAAGAGGCTCAGAGAAAAGCTGAAGAGAAAGCAGCTATGTCTGCTAAAAAGCCAGCGACCACTATTGCGCAAGCTTCATCCGAAGGAGAACAGATGATCATCGCAAAAAAGAAGGAAGGTGAAGCGGCCTTTGCCAGAGCACGTGCAGCAAAAAGCGAAAGCGGATGGAATGAAGCCAAAGCAGCAGCTATGTCGATTTCACATTATTGGAATGGAGTTGTTGAAAGCATTAAATCAGGGAGAAGCACTCTAGCACTGAGCGAAGAAAAAGCCATCGTACAAAAAAACTATTGGATAGAAAAAGCAGGTGTTGCTGAGGTCAAAGCCTTAGGAATATCTCCTTGTGGAGATCAACCTCATGAAGAAAATAATAGGACCAAAGCAATGATGGTAATGATAAAAGATAAAGTATGGCCCACCGTATCGCAGGCGATGAAGGCATTCATCGAGCATCCGAGCGAAGCGAGGATGCTCTATGTAAGTGAGTCTGCGTCTGCATCTGCATCTGCATCTGCGTCTGCGTCTGCGTCTGCGTATATATCTGCGTATGCGTCTGTTTCGTCTGCGGAGGTATCTTCGTTTGCGTCTACGTCTGTGTATGTGTATGCTTCTGCATATGCGTCTGCGTATGCGTATAAGTATGCGTCTGCGTCTGCTTATGCGTCTGCGTCTGCGTCTGCATCTGCGGCTGCATATGCGTATTCGTATGCGTATAAGTATGCGTATGCGTATGCGTATGCGTCTTCGCCTGGATATGCGTATGCGTCTGCGTCTGCGTCTGCGTATGAAGCAGTAGAGGCTGCTAGTGTAGCCGATGATCTGGCCGATGATGCTGTGTTTTTTGCAAATACATCAATAAAAAATTCCTATTTTACTGCTAACAAGCAAGTTGTAATTGATTTTTTAGTAGCCGCTGCACGCGAGACGGCAGATTTTGCACGTGCTGTGGCAAAATACAAGACAGAGCAAGAGCCCCCTATTAGATCACTGCCTGAATGGAAAACACGCGTGGAAGCGGCCTTTGCCCAAGCAAAAATAGATAAGAGTGAAAACAGCTGGATAGCAGCTGGAGTAGAAGCTAAAAAAGCCTCCACCATATGTCAAAACGTTCAAGGAACGAGTCCTAGAGAAGCCATGGAAGCAACACGTCAAAGTGAGTATTGGGCAGAGAAAGCCAATCTTGCCGAAGTCAAAGCCTTGACAACAAGCCCTTGTAATAATACTTGGAATGCACAATTAAGGAGAGCTAATTCACTCATGAAGATGACACGTGAAAAATTTGGATCACCGGTATCCAACGCAATGAAGGAATTTATTGCTCATCCTAATGAGGCTACGCTAAGAGCCACTGGCAAATCTTCTATTATTGCCATGACTTCTGCTGAGGCAGAAGAAGCACTAGAAAATGCTGAAATTTTTGCCAAAGCTTCTGCTGATGCAGCAACGAAAGGAAGAGAGTTCGAAGTTGATACTGCTACTCAAGAAAATCTCGATTGGTCTGAGACGATAACGCGTGAGATCGTGGAATTTGCGAGAGCTGTAGCTGCCTTTAAGGGTGCTTCGCGCTCTTAAAGACAGCAGTTTAAGTTATTAGTTTAAGCACCTGGATATTTCATATTAAATCTACTACGGCTTGTGGAAGACTGATAACTACTGCGTTGGACTTGAATTTATCCTAGTACCTCATACCAACGATAATTTCGCATTCGCCAAAAAGTGGGTCAG
>Ga0155638_1160_pt2 | contig 14748 bp, 12 predicted proteins | sample RifCSPhighO2_12_FD_107295 | JGI IMG/M metagenome (GOLD analysis project Ga0155638, IMG submission 107295) | Verrucomicrobia bacterium RIFCSPHIGHO2_12_FULL_41_10
ATTTACTCGCCACTCGCCACTCGCCACTCGTTACTCTTCTTATCGTCCGCATTTATTTTTGTGAGTTCTTTCTACAGTTCTCTTGCTATAATATTAATGACCAACAAGGAAGGCGATGGAAGGGATAAGTGTCTGCGCTCTTAAAATAATTTGATAAAAGATATTTTAATTTGTTTTTCTTGATTTTAATCTCTGTAATCCCTTCCATCGCTTCCATCCCTGTTAATTTTTCTTTCTTTCCCTTCTCTTAATCTCACAATGAATTATCAAGTTAAAGTCCCTGCCGTCGGAGAATCAATCACCTCAGGAGTAATTTCCTCATGGCATAAAAAAAATAATGAACCTGTTGCCATCGGCGATCTGCTTTTTACATTAGAGACCGATAAGGTTTCAACCGAGATTACAGCAACCGAAGCGGGTGTTCTTAAAACACTTGTAGAGGAAGGCGCTGAAGTGAAAATTGGTGAAGTTGTGGCAGAAATTGTTGAAGGAGGTACGAGTCCTATTGTAACACCCCAAGAAAAAGTGACTTCTGAAGAATCTAAAAAAGAATCTTCTAATGCTAAAGAGCTTCAAGAAAAAGTAGAAAAAACTTCAACAGACTTCTCTCAACCAATAACGGCTGGAGTTCTTTCCAAACTCGCTTCTGCTGATGAAGTGCAAGGAGTCGACGGCGCGCAGAAGCTGAGTGTACAGACGTCCTCGATGCTTCGAGCACCGGAGCGACGAAGCAATTCATTAGCAGAAGTAGAATACCAGGTGGTCGGGAGACCGCGGGATAGACTGCGAAGAGCGGAGCTCGAGCAGCCCGAAGGGCGAGCCGAGCGGGAGCGAGCGAGTCAATTTCGAAAGAACTCTACTGAAGGGCGCGTAACACGAAAGAAACTAACTCCCCTCCGTCGTAAAATAGCAGCTCAGCTTGTTTCTGCTCAGCAAACAGCGGCAATCCTTACGACCTTCAATGAATGTGATATGTCTCCTGTGATGTCTCTAAGGAAAGAGGTGCAGGAAGCTTTCCAAGCTAAGTATGGCGTGAAGCTTGGTTTTATGTCCTTTTTTATTAAAGCAGCCGTAGAGGCACTTCAAACGGTACCTCAGATCAATGCTCAATTAGAAGGCGATGAGCTTATCGAAAATCATTACTATGATATTGGAGTTGCTGTTGGAACAGATAAGGGACTTATGGTTCCTGTCGTGCGCGACTGTGAAAAGCAATCTCTTGCAGAGCTAGAACAACAGCTTCTTGGTTATGCAGGTAAGGCCCGTGAAGGAAAAATTTCTCTTCCAGATCTTCAGGGCGGTGTTTTTACTATCTCCAATGGTGGTGTCTATGGTTCTCTTCTTAGCACGCCAATCTTAAATCCGCCACAGAGTGCCATTCTCGGCATGCACAAAATCCAGGAACGTCCTATTGTTGTTGATGGACAAATCGTCATCCGTCCGATGATGTACCTGGCCTTGAGTTATGATCATCGTGTAGTCGATGGTAAACAGGCAGTAACTTTCCTAATTAAAATTAAAGAAGCCATAGAGAATCCAATGGCACTCTTTCTTAAATAGCCACAAAAGAGCACAAAGAAACACAAAAATTAATTAAACTAAGAGCATGGTTTATATTAAGATTACCAGATAGCCTATAGGCTGCCTACAGTGCAATCTTTAATAGTTACTTTTTCAAATCATGCTTCACTTTTTGATTTAATGTTTCTATTTTTTTGTGTTTCTTTGTGCTCTTTTGTGGCTATTTTCTTCCTTCTTTCTCTTACTTTTTTAACTCTCTCTTCCTATGCCCACCTTTGATATTGTCTCAGAAATAGAACGAATGGAAATTGAAAATGCCGTCAACCAAGCTCGTAAGGAGCTTGCGACGCGATTTGATTTTAAAGGAAGTAAGGCTGCTATTGAGCAACCTAAGCCGGAAACAATTATCTTAACTGCTGAGGATAATAATAAACTTAAAGGTCTTCGTGAGATTATGATTGGTAAATTGGCTAAGCGAAATATCGATTTACGCAATGTGGATCAGAAGACACCCGATATTTCTCCGCTCGGTCATGCTCGTCAAGAGCTGCTGATCACACAAGGACTTGATGGACCGAAGGCCAAAGAGATCATTACTGCAATTAAGGGAGAAAAATTTAAAGTCCAATCTTCCCTCCTTGACCGTCAAATTCGTGTGACAGGGCCTAAGCGCGATGAGTTACAGGATGTAATTAGCTTCCTTCGTGCTGGCGACTTTGGAATTGCTCTTGGTTTTAAAAATTTTAGAGATTAAGTAGAGCTTGTTCGAAAGTGAACCGATTTTGAAAACGGATGTTTATTTTTGCTTGGTACCTGGCTTAGCTACGGAGAAGTAAAGGGTAACGAGTAAAGGGTAACGAGTAAAGGGTAACGAGTTTATTTTTTTGCCTCCGGCAATTGGTTAAAAAAAATTGCTCATAATAATCAATTAATTTTCGATAAAATGGTGTTTTTGAGTATTTATATTTTGTAACCGTTCACTCCCCCCTCCTTCGGAGGGGTGTTGTGAACTATAGGCTATGGCTGTAGGCTGTAGGATCAAATAGCTGTTCAGTAGCTTCTTAACAAACTATGCATTGCATCACACGCCAACTTCGCAATCGATTCATTTGGTTCAGATCCGTCCTCCGAAGGAGGGGATGTGAACGCTTACTTCTAATATTAGGAATCTTAAGTCCCTATTCTCTTTTAGCACAGAGTAGCCTAGAGAATTTTTCAGAAGAGGAATTCCCTGCAGTTATTCAGATGAGTGAGGGAAACGAGGCTATTCCTGCTCCACAGATGTGTATGAGTCCTGGAGCATTGTTTCTTCGATTAAGAGGTGCTCTAGTGTATGGCTCTAAGGTAATTCAACCAAGCATGACTCAATCGGCAAGAAGAGAGATTCCTTTTGTTGTTAGAAACTTCTCTTCACAATCTGGACAAGATGGCCCAATTGGTACGATTCCAAGAGAAAATCTAGTGAGTGATTCTGTTGCAAATATTGCTTTTATAGATAATCAAGCAATTATAGAGACAGGTTCTAAGGCTTCTACAGTTAACTGGATTTTTACGAGCGAATGCTCACCTTCTAATGGGAGATCATTTCCATTAGAAGCTCTTAAAATTAAAAAAGGGAAATCAGGGAATCTCTACCTTGATCTTTCTGATCAGATAGGATGGGATGGTTTTTCTGAATTTTTAGAGCGCTTTTTAAAAATAACAGGAGGTAAGATTATTAAAGAGCTTCCTGTTGGACCAGATATAATCATCACTATAGAAATTAATGGGTGTCGGCTTGACTTAATTTGCGAAGACGATTTTCCTCCTGATATTACGGTATGGTTAGGATCTAATAGTCTTGAAGGAGATCAACTCCTTAGAGAATTATACAAAGACTTTTTATCAAGGAAGTCAATTTAGAGATAAATTAGGAAGTCATAACGAGAGCTCGTTCTAAATCATTGGATCCTTTATTGAAGAGGGCTGAATGTTAAATACCTTCTCTAAGCTGAAATCTTTTGCTAGCGAATAGTAATACGACCTGATTATAGCAACACCTTTTTATTTTGTAGAAATAAAAAGGTGTTGCTAGCCCTATTAAGTCAACTTACGAGGAGCAGTTTGACTCTGCCAATGCTTTTCTAGTGATTTTGCTCTTTCCCAGTCAATATTATGTTGAGACTGTTTCATATACAGGTTATTTCCCTCGTAATAATGAGCTGCATCTTGCTGATACTTTTTATAACATTCACTAAGTTGATGGTAAGCCTCTTTTGCTTTGATTGCATACTCATTGGCTCTCTGTAAATCTTGTTCTGATGCGTCCGCTTTTCCTGCTCTTTCTTTAGCAGTTGTTGCCAATTTTCCTATTTCTTCGGCTTGAACTTTTGCTTCCTGTTGCTGAATCAAAAAATTAGTTTCGAAATCTTCTGAAGTTTCCCAGTTTTGTACTAAGGAACTACTTTTTTTTTGAGATGAAAGCTGTGAGTTGGCAGGAATGCTGGTAGAGTTGTAAGATTCTACAGCAAAAGCTCTTACAACGGGTAAATCTGCTCCGAATGAAGGAGTCCTAGAAGAAGATGAGGTAAGAGAAGATTGAGTGCTGGTTTGGGAAGAAGTTAAAGGGATTGATGAGTAATTGCCTTGCTGATCATCACCTGTTTTTTTTCCAATAGAAATTTTTGGTTCGGGCAATCTGTTCGAAGTGGCCGAAGAGGAAGAGGGAAGGTTATTGAAGAGAGTTTTATTTTTCAACTGAGAAGCTATTTCTTTGGCTGTTTCTTTGGCTTGAATAACGGCCCCTTTTTCTTTGACTAAGGCCTCATTGAGTTTAGCGACTGCACTCGCGCGTTGACCTGTATTTCTAAATTTAATAGCCTTGAGAGTAGCTTGTGCTCTTTTTAAACGTGCTTCAGCAAGTAATGCCTCACAGTTTTTAGTCTGCCAATCATGATGAGCGGCTTGAAGATACTCCACTCCATACACAGTAGAACTCATCGTGTCACATACTCTTTTAGCTTCTGAGGCTTCTGTTTTAGCCTTTTCTAGAGCGCTCTTATACTCTGCTTCTTCTTCGGTTGCCATTTCGTGAGCAGCCTCCCATTCGTTTTGTATTTCTTGATCAACATTACTACTATTCTGGCGTATTTCATCAATCCGAGTAAGACAGTTTTGATAGATATTGACAATCTCATCTTCAGAACATTGATTGCTATCTTCTCTAAAAGATGATGTTGATGCGACTGTAGACGATGTGCTCACTATAGAGCCCGCTGATGTTACTGAAGTGCTTGGACTGTCGTCGGAGATTGTACCTGAACGTTTTTTTTCTGGAGGGGTGAAATTTTTGAAGATGATTCCTTCTACATTTTCTAGTTCTCCAGGGTTCATCATGAGATCACAACTAAGACTATCCATGGAGTCTGTTGTCTGATCATCCTGTTGTGCAAGGAGGAGATGACAGCTTGTGGAAATACCGAAAAGGAATAGAAAAAAAATGTTTTTCATGAAAGTTTCATTAGCTGGTTAGTACCTGCTGTTTGGTAACGGAAATAAAAGTGCTGGCTTAGTTTGAGTCTATCTTCGCAACGGATACTTGAAGAATGAGCGATCAGGAGAAGATGAAAAGATCTTCTGTAGAGCTATTCTATTGATTTTTTTCAGGTATGTTGGTTACGATTTTTAAGAAAAGATAATGACAAAAAACTTCTTATTTACTTCAGTTGCCTCCGTTGCGAGGACTGAACGACTACGGGGGGGGTATGGGGGGTGTTATAGAGGGTGATTCAAAGAAAACAATAATACAGAAAATGAAATGAATATCAACTTTAAAATATATAAAAAATCAATATGTGTTGATAGTTATTCCAACGTTGATTTTATATTCTCAGTTGTTTGAGGAAGGGAAAGATTCGATCCTGTTCTTCCTCCCCATGATATTCCTAAAGCGCCACCAATTGTTTGATAAGTTGTCTTTCTAGTATTTTTCCATTTCTCTGCTTTTGTTTTTATTCTTTCTGTTTTTCTAGCTCTAGCTACAGCACTCGCAGCTTTTGCGTCAGCTTGTTCGTAGTCCAATCCTTTGGAAGATTCTAGCTCTACGACACGCTTATATTCTTTTTCAAATTCAGCCTCTTTCAATCCTTTTGTTGCTAAAAGGTTGTTGACGTTTGCCTCAGCTTGCATTTTTTTGAATCTTGCTATTCTAAGATCTGTATTAGAATCTACATTTGTTTCTATTTCCTCTACGTCTACCATCGCAGGAGCATTATCGGAAGAAAGAACTGGTGTTGTTTCTAGATTATTGTCAAGCAAATTATCATCATTCTTTAATACGATGCCATCATTGTTTTCACTTGATAAATTTCTTGGGTTGCCACTAGATAATTCTATCTTCTGAAGATCTTCTTCTGTTTGTTTTAGCACTTTTTCAGCTTGTTTCAATGCAAGTTCATCTGCTTGTGCTGCTCTTTCTATAGCTGTTGTTCCGGTGGTTTGAAAGCCACTACTCATCCGTGAACAGAATCGCTCAATGGAGTCAGATACTCCTTCAGTACATTCTTGTCCAATGGTTGATTCTAGGGCATGTTCTACTTTATAGGCTAATGACTCTACAATCTCTCCACCAGCTATAATCCCTGAACTTATCCCAACAACTTCAAGTAAAAAAGCACTTGCTATTGTTCCTGCAATGAGTGACGTCACGAGTCCTAAACCAGCTGCTAACCATGAATAGGATGGGGTTACACCAAATTTTTTCAGTATATCATTAAGTGCTGCACTTGCTGCTGATCCTACAGCTAATGATACTCCAGTAATAACTCCTAGTGTTATTCCTCCAAAAAATGAGGTTAAGAAAAAGAGGAGAAGAGCCATAACTAACGCTGATCCTGCTGCTGCAACCCATCCTTGGCATAGGATGTCTTCAAGAGGTTTGAGCCAGCCATTGGAATGAAGGCCCTTTTTTAGTTTATCCCAATCATCTTGTATGTTTGTATTTTGCAAGGGATTGGCTAAAGCCATTAATTGCCCCATTGCTGGTGTTACAATTCTAAATCCAATCTGATTAGAATTCATCAAAGGATCACATCCTTGCTGAGAACGAAAATCAGAGGAACCAACACTTCTTGGTCCTTCACAAACAGCATACCAAGAGGAACCTTCTTCCATAAGTGTTTCGGTCCATTCAGCAATATCTACACGAGTATCTTGCTCTTTATAGTGAGGAGTCTTATGCCATTCATCGATATTTGGAAGAAACCATTGTGCCTTTAAAGAACGATTTTCTATTAAAATATCATCCTTGAAAGTATAGCTTCCTTCCTCCGTAACTGGATTTTCTTGACCTGCAGAAACATTAATAGGGTGGCCATGTTCTAGCCAATTACAAAAACGCATTGTGGCAAAAAGATTCACGTAGACGATAGGAGAATTCTCTTTTCCCTCGATCACAGAATAAAAATATTTTTTAGGACCATTTAAATCACTAGATCGAGTGATAGAAGCAACAGCACGATCAGAGCTCATCCTTTCATCGTAGAGATGATGAATATCGGTAGTGGCCGCTACCGCATTGAGAAACATACAATACAGAGTCGCCGTCACAAGATGACCGCTATATAATGTATTATCGAGATCGTTTTTTGTATCATCAACAAAAGCAGAATCGATAAAATTGGAAGATAGGACATCGCTATCTTGATTTATTGAATTACCAGGAATATAGGGTTGGCTTTCTTCGGCCGGCAAAGGCGAAGAAAAGCATTGAAAACTGATAAAAAATAAAAAACTGATAAAAATTCTTTTTTTCATAAGCCGGAACCAATGTCTCTTTATTCCTACGAAAGCAATTATTTTAGAAAGACCTTAAGGACTTGCTAAGTAACTACTTTTTGGGGTGATCAATACTGACGTAATTTGTAGCGTACAACAAGTATTAATTTTGTACTCCAAATAACTTACGTGCTGTGATCAAATCTGCAACTTCTGAAGGGACCATTTTTTTCCAAGTAGGATCACTAGCGTGAATTTTTTTCAAGACATCGAGTGATTTGATGGTGAGGTATTCAGGATGGCAACTATCGAGAGGGATAATAAGACGGTTTTCGAGGAGATAATTGTAGAGAGCTTTAAGATGAGGCTGAATAGGGAAGGTGGCTGCATGGAGAAGTTCTCCTTGTTCATCAAAAGTTGGATAGACATAAAGTTCAATACCCTTTTTAAAGAGTCGTCCAAGCCCTTCAAGAATGCCACCTTCAAGAGTAGAATAATATTTTTCTTCAAAAAGTTCATAGAGGCTTGGAACACCCAGAGGAAGTCCTATCAACTTCGTTGTGTAGCGGGTCAGGTATTGGATTAAGCGATAATATTCACCATAATTAGAGATGAGCACAGTTCGTCCTAAGGCGCTGAGCATATCAACACGATCGATGAAGTCTTGATGATCAAGCTCTCCCTCTCTTAAAAGATTCGACATCGTGATCTCCATGAGGATCTCTGGTTTTTCATCTTGCAGTTGTTCATGCTGAAGGAATTTTTGGAGAGCGCAATCAAGCATGTCATTGGCCAGAAGGGTGACTGGACGAAAACTACCGCGTTCAACGAGAAGTGACTTATTATGAAATTTATCAGCGGCCTGGATGACATCGCCATCACTATTGAAGAGTACTGCTTGGGCGATCCCTTGAGTGACTAGTTCAAGGCACATGATCCGGTTATCAAGCATCCTAAATTCGGGTCCTGAAAAACGGATCATATCGATTTCCACACGTTGCGGTGAAAGATCGTCAATAAGGGATTCAATAAAAGAACGTGGATCTTTGCGAAGAAAAAAAGCTCCATAAATGAGGTTCACGCCAACAATTCCGAGAGCTTCTTGCTGATCCAGATTTTCTTGATCAAGTAAGCGTACGTGAAGAATAATATCATTAGGCTCAGCTAAAGGCGAGGCTTGAAAGCGGATACCCATCCACCCATGAGATTCATTAGCTGTTTTATAGGATCGGGCAGCCACGGTGTCTGCAAAGGCAAAAAAGGTACGAGATGGTCCCATTTTTCCACTGAGACGTTCAATCAGAAGATCGTATTCATGATCTAACATTTTTCCGAGACGTTCGCGGCTGACATAACGACCGCAGGTTCCATAAATAGCATCAGAGAAAGTCATGTCATAGGCCGAGATTGTTTTGGCTACTGTACCAGCAGCAGCTCCTACATGGAAAAATCGACGTGCGACTTCTTGTCCTGCACCAATTTCAGCAAAGGTTCCATAGATCAACGGATTCATGTTGATCTGAAACGCCTTTTTATTTCCTTTAAGTTCGAATTGGTTAAGCATGGGAGAAACTATCAACGTCTATGGAGACGTTGATAGTAGAAGATGGTAGATAGAAGATAGAAGATAGGAGGTTGGGCCTTCGGCAAGAATACAAAATGCAAAGCATGGATTTAAACAAAATTTTAAAGTTAATAAAAGCTATACTTATTACTATTTGCCAGCTTTAGCAGGCCTCAAGCCTATCTTCTATCTTCCATCTTCTATCTCCCAACTACCAACGGTATGTTGGTAGTTACGGCTTTAGCCTGTAGCCTTTTCACCAGTCCATCAAATGACCCGTTACTAAAGATAACAATGACATCTCCTGGTTGCGCGAGTGATTGAAGTCGTATGATGATCTCATCCGTAGAGGGTTCATAAAAGGCTTGTTTGCCCATAGCTGTTAAATCAAGGACAAGCTGTTCGGGATTCAGACGTTCAGAGGAAGAGAGTTGCTCTGCACGTGCGACAGCTCCAATAATAACTCCTTCAGCAGCAGCAAAAGCCTCAGGGAGAATTTTTTGAAAAACAGCACGACGTGACGTATTGCTTCTTGGTTCAAAGAGGGCCCACAGGCGTGCCGTGTTGTAGCGAGCGCGAAGGCCTTCGAGCGTTTGTCGAATGGCTGTGGGATGATGACCAAAGTCGTCGATGATGGTGATCCCATTGATTGTTGCAACAATTTCTTGACGACGCTTGACTCCTTGAAATTCAAGTAACGCTTTTCTAATTGTGCTGAGTGGGATGCCATAAAAATGGGCAGCAGCAACAGCCATGGCAGCATTGCGAAGGTTATGTTCGCCTGTCATAGGAAGATCAAAAGCTTCACCAAAGAGAGTAAAACCACAGTGTCCTTCTTTTTGCCATGGCGAGAGAATGCGATTACCTGCATTTTCTGAGAAGCCTACTTCTACAAGGGGTGCTGATGCATAAGAAGCAATGTCGAGGCAGTTCACATCATCTCCATTGAGTAAGATCATTCCCTCAGAAGGCACTAATTGAAGTAATCGACGGAAGCTGAGCTTGATCTCTTCTAAGTTAGAAAAAATATCGGCGTGATCAAATTCAATATTATTGATGATGGTAAGTTCCGGAAGGTAATGAAGAAATTTGGAACGTTTATCAAAGAAGGCAGTATCATACTCATCTCCTTCTAGAATAACATAGCGTGAGGTGTCAGGATTACGGAAGCAGGCTCCTTGACCTAAATTATTAGGAATTCCGCCAATGAGGTAGGATGGGTTCTTTTGGGCAACTTCAAAGATCCAGGCGATCATGGAAGAGGTTGTGGTTTTGCCATGAGTTCCAGCAACGACAATATTATGGCGGCCTTGAAGAAAATGAGTGCGCAGAAGCTCAGGAAGAGAAGTATAAAGAAGTTTGCGATTTAAAACGGCTTCTAATTCAGGGTTGCCACGAGAAATAGCGTTGCCAACAACAATAAGAGCTTCTTCTTTAGGAAGATTTTCTGAACTATACCCTAGAGAGAGCGGAATATGATGTTTTGCAAGAAAATCAGAAATCGGAGGATACGGTTTTTCGTCAGAACCAGTAACCTTCCAACCTTGCTGATGTAAGGCTACAGCAACCGATCCCATGGCGGTGCCACAAAGACCAATAAAGTGAATGCGTTTAGGGTAGGCGTTCAGATCCCCTCCTTCGGAGGACGGATCTGAACCAAATGATTGTGCTGCGAAGGTGTCGTGTAAATGCATTGTATAGTTTGTTAAGAAGCTACTGAAATCAGTATAGCTTGCCAAGTTGTAGTTTTTCGTTGGCGTAATCAGCTAATCCCTGATGAATCCGCTCCGCATTGGTTGGAGTGGAAAGCAGGTGAAGTGTTTCTTTCATTGCTTCATATTCGTCTGTTTCTAGCAAGATGGCTGTTTCTTTTTCATTTCGTATGAGTGTAACGGGGTCACGATTTTTGACAAACGCATTCATAAGTTTGGTAAATATTCGGCCAACAGGCCGAATACAAGTTTAAGTTATAAGTTTAAGTTTAAGTTGATTTTTGGTCACTTCGACAGGGTAAGAAGTGCGCCTCAGAACTCGTTACCCTTTACCATTTACTCGTTACTTTAGAGTCGCTCTGCGAATCTAATTAATACACATCCTTCCGATAACGCTTTTCTTTTTTCATAACATCAACATAAGCAATAGCTTCTTCCGGTGGCTTTTGACCTACAGTTTCAACAACTTTTATAAGAGTTTGTTCAACATCCTTAGCCATACGAGAAGCATCACCACAAACATAGAAATAAGCGCCTTCTTCAAGCCAATTAAAAAGTTCCTGAGCCTGTTCTAGCATACGGTGTTGAACATAAATTTTATCAGCTTGATCGCGAGAGAAGGCCGTGTGAAATCGATGTAATATTCCCTCTTTGTGCATTGTTTCTAATTCTTCTTGGTAAAGAAAATCAGTCTTTGAGTATTGATCCCCAAAAAAAAGCCAATGTTTTCCTGGAGCATTACTAGCTTTGCGATCTTGTAAGAAGGCTCGGAAGGGAGCAATACCAGTTCCAGGTCCTACCATAATGACCGGGCGACTATGATCCTCAGGAAGTCGAAAATGTTTTGCCGAGTGAATAAAAATAGAAACGGGAATTTCTTCTGTTACGCGTTCTGCTAAGAATGTGGAGCACACCCCTGAACGTTGGCGTCCTAAGCTTTCGTATTGCACAGTAGCTACCGTGAGATGAATTTCCTCAGGGTGTACCTTGGGAGAGGAGGCAATGGAATAGAGACGAGGTTGAAGTTTGCGCAATAGCTTCACAAATTCTTCAGGAGTGAAACGGGCCTGAGAGTGTTCAAGGAGAGGATCAATGACCTCTCTTCCCCAGAGGTAGGTTTCAAGATCTACTTTGGCTTCAGGAGTTATATAAGTAGCAAAATGAGCTGCCGAGGGATCTTTTTCAGCAATGGCTGTCAGAAGTTGTTTGGAAGGCTCTGTAATTACATAGTGACGCAGGAGAGCTTCTTTGATGGGAATGATCTGATTATTGGGATCAGGGACATGCTCCTCTCCACTAAAATGGAGTGCTTCAAGAATTTCATCTACTAATGAAGGATGATTTATAGGAAAAACCCCTAGAGAATCTCCTGGTTCGTAGGTAAGACCAGAATTAGCAATGGAAACCTCATAATGGCGCGTGTCTTTTGAGGAAGAAGGGTGGGTTAACTTGCGATTAGTGCGCAGTACAGCAGGGAAAGGATTCTTGCGAGAGTAGGGAATAGGTGGGATGGAGGGTGAAGTCATAGCTGTGCTACCAACATCTCTTTATTTCTACGAAATAAAGAGATGTTGGTATAAATGGGCATTTTCTTTCTGTGGAGCCTTAGAACCAGTCTTCGCAGTCTACTGAAACCATGATGGGCTTCGGCACTCCGGTGTTGAAATCCTCAGGCGTGTTTTGTACACTCCTCAAGGCTTGTGCTCCTTGCGCGTTAGCGTTATGATCCTCAGCGACTTTAAAACAGGTTTTTAACAGGCATTTTGTTATGCGTTTAGATTGACATGATTGCTTCTCTTTAGCAGGATCTAATACCAACGTCACTTCATTTCTGAGAAATGAGGTGACGTTGGTATTCATATGAAACGTTTTTCTTTTTTCTTTTTTTCTTTTTTTCTTTTTCTCGTGGCTTTTGTCATGCAGCAGGGAGGACTCTCTGCTGCAGAGGCACCAACCATTACTGTTCGCAAGGGAGATGCACTCAATGTTGCTTTTTCTGGTGTCGGTGGTAGTGAGGGAGGTTTTATTTCAAAGGTTCTTTCGAATGATTTAAATTTAGCAGGATGGTTTTCTTTGCAGTCCTCTGAGAAAGCTTCCTTTGTTATTAGTGGCGTTGCTGCAGGAGGCGTCTTGCAAGGGAAGGTAGTCGATCGTTCTGGTGGTACAATTCTCTCTAAGAGTTATTCAGGAGAACCTCGAAGTGCTGCTCATCATTTTTGTAATGATATTGTCGAGACACTGACAGGTCATCATGGCATTGCTACTAGCAAGATTGCTTTTGTGAGTACTAGGAGTGGACGTAAAGAGATTTATATGGCTGATTACGATGGTGCCAATGGACGGCAGCTTACCCATGATAATGCCATTAGTGTTTCACCTTCTCTTAGCCCTGATGCACGTCGCCTTGCTTATACTGGGTATCAAAGTGGTTATGCTGATATCTATCTTATTGATCTTACCTCAGGAGCGCGGCAGCGTTTGATTAAATTTCCTGGAACTAATTCAGGCCCTCGCTTTTCCCCTGATGGGAATCGCCTAGCCTGCACTTTGAGTAAAGATGGTAGCCCAGCACTTTATATTGTTGGATTAGGAGGAGGAGCTCAGCGTGTGACTCGAACTCGTGGTGCAGATTCATGTGGGACATGGTCTCCTAATGGAGCCGAGCTTATCTATTCTTCCGATGTCAATGGAGGCCCACAGCTTTATCGTATTAGTGCTTCAGGTGGGGCCGCTCGGCTTGTGCCAACTGGATTTGGTTATGCAACGGAACCTAATTGGTCGCCCGATGGGCAGCGTGTTACCTTTAATGTTCGCTCGGGAGGAGCTTTTTCAGTGGCGGTTCTTGAATTAAGCACAGGTGCTGCACGTGTCGTGGCTCAGGGAGAGAATCCTGTTTGGGGACCTGATTCTCGGCATCTCCTTTTTAGTACGAAAGATAGCCTTGTTCTTTTTGATATTCAAAATGGCAAATCAATTCCTGTGATTAGCTCACTTGGGCAACTTAGTGAGCCAACCTGGTCACGATAACTATTCGGCCAATAGGCCGAATAGTTAGTTTAAGTTTTAAGTTTAAGTTAATTTTTGGTCACTTCGTGACAAGCAGGAAGAAATTCACAAAGAACACAAAAAAGATGCTGAGGAATTTGCGTTTCTTCAATTTATGGCTTATCATCCATTGGTGACCGTTCAGAGCCCACCTCCTTCGGAGGTGTACCTCTCAACTGAGAAAGGTATAAAGGCTGAAGGTTGAAAACAGACTGTTCAGTAGCTCCTCAACAAACTATGCAATGTTCTTACACTATACATTCGTAGTCTAACCATTTAGTTCAGATCCGTCCTCCGAAGGAGGGGATCTGAACGCCTACATATTATGAAACGTCATCAACTTCTTCGTTTCACTCTTTTTTTACTACTATTATTATTAAGTATTGCCGGACTCTTTCTTTGGAAGTTTTTCCAATCAGAGCCTCAGACGATCACCTCTTATCGTGCACGCAATATTCAGCATCGTGTTGATCCTCTTCATGAGGGAGCCTCCCTTCTTCAGAGTTCTGCCCTCGACGCTCTTGACGGTGAGTTTACAAAGCTTGTTAATAAAGTTATTCCATCGGTGGTTAGTATTACAACGATGGATGCTCCTAATCGCGAAATTTTGTTAAGGCAGTTTTTTGGTCTTTCAAAACGAGAATCAGCTCCTTCGAGTAAGATGGGATCAGGAATGATTGTTTCTGAAAAAGGTCATATTGTAACCAACTGGCATGTGATTAAGGACGCCATGGAAGTGACTGTTCAGTTGGATGATGGGCGAACTTTTCCTGCAGCGCTCACTGGATATGATGAACGAGCCGATATTGCGATTCTTAAAATAAAGGCCACAAAATTAACTCCTATTACCTTGGGTGATTCCGATCAAGTCAAAGTAGGACAAATGGTGGTGGCTGTTGGCAATCCTTTTGGACTTCAAGAAACAGTGACGCAAGGCATCATCAGTGCTAAAGGGCGCCGAGCTATGAGTGAAGCCGCGAACGAATTTTTTCAAACGAGTACTTTAATTAATCCAGGGAATTCTGGTGGTCCTCTCGTTAATATTCATGGAGAGGTCATTGGCATTAACAATTTTATTATAACGCAGAGTGGAGGGGCTGAAGGATTAAGTTTTGCTATTCCTTCTAATGTGGCTCGTCGTGTTTACAATGA
>Ga0155638_1136_pt2 | contig 14659 bp, 9 predicted proteins | sample RifCSPhighO2_12_FD_107295 | JGI IMG/M metagenome (GOLD analysis project Ga0155638, IMG submission 107295) | Verrucomicrobia bacterium RIFCSPHIGHO2_12_FULL_41_10
CGGTATATAACTTAAGTTATATCTATTTTTAGACTTATGAAAATGATTTCATTTGTTTCCATTTTTCTTGTAGTAGGCTCTTTAAATAGCTCTGAGCTAGAGAATTCTACCTCCATAGAAGTCATAAAGGTCGAGGCTCTTCATAAGGACTCCATTTCTGAAAAAATCGTAAAGAAAACCGTTTATCTTGGAACAGGCACAGCTTTTGGAATCGTTTTTCTTCTAGCTAAGTTAGGCGCTGGAGTCTCTTTTTTCTCATCATCTGCATATAATGAATGCCAACTTTTCAGCGAAATGTGCTCGATTATGACAAAGCGCGCTTTTTCTCAGCTGATTTACGAAACCACATTTGAGTCTTCTCATTCGTCCTGGGAACGCAACCAAAAATTATTATCTCAAGTGCCCACCTCGACAAAGGAAGAAGAAGACCTCGTTTATTTCTTATCTCAAAGATGGCTTGCAAAATTTGCGGGTCATATTTCAGTTATGGCAGATTGGCTCTACCCCTTTTTTGGATCGCATGTGGAGATTCATCCGGAAACAACTCATTCCTACGCAAGGAATATAGCCAAACATATGTCTAAGACTTACTTGAGTAAAATGGAGAGCTTAAAACAATTACTTCCTCATCCCAAAAACTATCCTTTGCTCCTCACTAGATCTTACAATATTCATGAATACCTTCCTTCGTATATTTCTGCTTCAAAAGATGAGAAAATTGAGTCGATTATTGAAAAAACCGTAATAAAAGCAAAAGAGACTGATGATAAAATTATTTTGGATTTAACCAGTATTTTTTCAAGTGAAATGGAGGAATCTGGAAAATGGAAGGGAGTCTGGGATGAGTTTCAATCATCTTTTTCCAAAGGCATGGAGCAACACGAGGTCAACCCTGACCGCATATGCCTCATCCAGGGGATCTCCTCCAAAGAAAATATCGACGGCATTCGTATTCTTCCCATGAAAGCTACAACCGGTAAAGGGATCTGGGAGCAGAACAACTACCTTTTGGAGAAGATCGCTTTTTTTGGCCTTGCGGCAAACATGATCGAACTTGACCGCTATCGGATAAAGGTAAAAAAAGAGAAGGAAGGGCCTTCTTTTGCAATCCCTTTTCAGGAAGTCGAAGAGTTTGTTTCTTATCTCGATGTTTTTGAAAAGAATTGGACATCTAATCATTTAGAAAAAACTTTCATGGTCAAATCAGCTCTGCATTTGCTGAGATCGCTCTTCAAAGAAATGACAGATGAGAAATGGAAGGTCATAAAAAATTCCGCAACTAAATCGGGGATTTTGCAAGTCGCTTTGTTCCAAATTAAAGATCAGCTGAAAATCCTTGCCAGTGAAAATGAAGACGCTCTCTTTTTTGCAACTGTATCTCATGTTGAACAGATTCATGCAGGCCTCTGCACCCTTTTAGAAATCCTAGATCCTTTTGACCCTGTCGATTTTCCCTCTATCTATGAAAATCTTGTTACGAGTATTCCAGCTTCTTTAAAGCCTTTAACATCTTATGGTCTACATACTTCTGCGATGACAAGTTTTGCTGCGATTATTAAGGCTGTATCGAAAAGCATAAATGGCAAGCCCCTTCTTATTTATGGAGAGAATACATACTTTGAGTGTGTTGATGTAGCCAATTATTTAACAAAGGCTGTATCGATGCAGGATGCCGTTGAAAAAGATTGGGAAGAAGCTCACATCATCCTCGCTCAATTTAACCCTGTTTTGAGAACCAAGCCCGATATTGAGTTATATAGGACAGAAAATGTCTCGGAGACTGTGCATCGCGCTTTGCTTGCAAGGAATGGGAAACCTCTGACGCTTGCTCTTGATTGCACAATTGACTACATTAATTCACCTCGTATTGAAAAGCTTATTTGTGAGTTTGAAGAAGAGATCAAAAAAGGGACATTAAACCTCATCTTCTATCGGAGCGGTTTGAAGTATGATATATTTGGAATGGATAGTTACTGTGGCGCTCCGATCTACTTGATCCATAATCACGATGAAAAATGGTCATTTTTTGATCTTTTAATGAATGACCCTATCCTGCAAACCGATCATCTTAGCTTTAACTGGTTTTGCCTTGTTTATAAGCATGCAGGCCCGCAACTCGAGCTTTATCGCAAGTTCATTTTTAGTCATACAAAAGCTCTTTTAAGTAGGATTCCCAAAAGGCTTATAAATGACAAAAATGCTAGATATCAGGTTGTTCCCTTCAGTGACGATTCTGATCCTGCATTTATTGATATCAAGGTCTCAGGACCTTTTCATAAAGCGAGGGCAACTATCTTTGGAGGAGGAAGCCTTTATTTAGGTTGCGTGGATCATGGGCATCCCATTTTTACGAGGTTGAGTCTTGGGTTCAATCATCCGAATTTCTTTATTATCTTTAATGATCATATGACAAATGTTCGTCTCACTTTAGGTCTTGACCCATCTGAGATTGATCTCTTGACTACATGTTTTGAAAAAATCGACAAGCTGAATGGAACAAAGCGGACTCGTTTTTGATTCAAATTAAAAAGCATGTGCGAACAGGGTCTTTTAGTTGAGATCTCCACAGGACCCAGAGATCCTTATAAAATATTTATTTTAGCCAAACATAGCAAATAACATAGAAGAGCTTGGAAGACCACTGCTTCTATGTTGAATGCTATGCTTAAAAATACTTAAATAGTTCGTGTTTAGGTGTTTATTTGCGTGTCTCGTCATTTCAAGATCGGAGCGTAGAAGAGTCAGTATCTACCATTATACTTCCGTTAATAAATTATTTTACATTTTTTTTAATTTTAAAATCGTATATTATTATTAATATTTATAATTAAGAGTCAGAGATTTTTATGTCGGTAGCAGGAAGTAGTGCATTTCGTCCAGTTGGAGAAAGTTTAGGTGATTTGGGGTCAACGCAAATCGCTTCAATTGGTAGGGTCATAACAGAAACATCGGATCTTTCTACGAAAGTCTTTTCTTATTTGAATCACCAAGATTTGCAAGAGGCTGTGTCTACGAGTCGATTGATGCAGGTAAGCATAATCACAGCTGCGAATACTAATGAGTCTGCTCTTGTAAGAGAGTTTATTCAACAAGTGATTGACACTTTAAACCCAGACAAGCTACCTCTGCAAATACAAAGCTTTAGAGAAATTTCACTAAGGTGCAACGGTCTAAGATTTGATAACTTGCGAACATTAGGAGAGTTTACATCTACGATTTTAGAGCAATTGATTGAAGTGATACAAACACTACCTCGAGAGACTATCGACTTCTTAGAATTTTATGTGGAAACTCCAGAATTGATGGATTTTATTTTTAAAATATCCTTATTTAAAAGCCGCATAAGTGAAGCCCGTCGTATTCTTGACGGAACTGCAGCAATTAGGGCGCGTAATGCTATTTATCTTGAGCTTAGAGACCATTCTGCAGATCTAGCGCGAGCTGGCCATATCGATAGAGCTATTGCTATTGCGAAAATAATGCATCCGGATGTGAGGGTAAATTCGGATTTACTTCGTGCTGATGCATTACGAGATATTTCTACTATTTTAGCAAATGCTGGAAATATAAAGAGAGCGATTGCTGTTGCTGAGATGATTCGAGCTGGAGATATAGTGCAAAGAGGTCAGGCTTTTCGGGGGATCGCTCTCGCATTAGCAAGGGGTGGAAATATTCGAAGTGCTATTCATATCAGTGATAGGATTTCTTGTGACGCGTCGCTCTTTAATTTGACTACTGAAGATATCGCTGATGTTATCGTACAATGTAATGATATTGAGAGTGATATCGAAAATATTTGTACTACTTCTGGAGGAAGTAAAGTTTGGCTGGCTGTTCCTGTTGCTTTAGTAAAGGCAGGGCATGTTGAAAAAGCGATTGAAATTGCTAAGAGGATTCATTTCCTGAGCAGAGACGAAATATTTCGATCTATTTCCATTATTTTAGCAAAGACTAGCAATCACGAGAAAGCCATGGAAGTGGCCTCAAGGATTGTGGATAGATACACAAGAGAGACTGCTGGCCTTCTGGTTTCTCGAGAACGTTATAAACATGTTTACGAGACCGTTAGAAAATTAGCAGAAAATGGAAATTTAGAAGAAGCTATTGAAATGGCTTTGACGATTCCTGATACTGAAAGCAGTAGTGGACTGGCTCTTGGAAAAGTTTCTGTTTGTTTAGCAGAAACTGGAGATTTTGAAAGGGCAATCAATCTTGCTTTGGGGATTTCTGATTGTGTAGGTTATAAAGATCAGGCTCTTAGAACGATTTCTGTTACTGTAGCAAGAGCTGGCAACATTTTTCGGGCTGTAGAGATTGCTTCGATGATTGGTGATGAAGAGATAAAAATGTATGCAATGAGCGATATTGCAGCCATTTGAAGATCGCAGTCGTTTAGTATGAACCAAAGAACCAAAACCCCTATCTAATTCAATTAGATAGGGGTTTTTTATTTACCACGTAAGACTTGCAGAGGACTGATACTCGGTCACGCGGGTCTCGAAGAAGTTTTTCTCTTTTCCAAGATCAATGGTTTCGCTCATCCAAGGGAATGGGTTTTTGCTACGATAGAGCGCTTTTAGGCCGATGCGCTCAAGGCGTCTATCTGCAATGTATTGGACATAGTCGCGGAACATGGGAGCGGTAAGGCCTAAGATGCCTCGGGGGAGGCAGTCTTGCGCGTATTGGATCTCAAGTTCTACTGCTTGCTCGATCAGTGCGATCATTTCCTCTTGAAAGGCAGGTGTCCAAAGTTCTGGATTTTCCTCTTTGATGCCATTGATGAGATCGATGCCAAAATTGAGGTGGATCGTCTCATCGCGGAGGATATATTGGAACTGCTCACCTATGCCCACCATCTTATTCTGACGTAGAAAAGAGAGAATCATGGCAAAACCGCTATAGAAAAAGATCCCTTCCATGATGATGTAGTAGCCGATGAGGTTCTGAAGGAACTTTTGGGCCCCTTCAAAAGTGGAGGTTGTAAAGTCGGATTTGAGGATCTCTTCGGTGATCCTCATTTCGAACTTATCTTTTTCGTGGATCGCATTGATCTCATTGTACATGTTGAAAATTTCGCCTTGATCGAGCGTAAGCGATTCAACGATGTAGAGGAAGGCATGCGTGTGGATCGCTTCTTCAAACGATTGTCGAAGGAGGTATTGGCGAGCTTCTGGGTTTGTCACATGGCGGAAGATTGCAAGGACAATGTTATTTCCCACAAGGCTTTCCGCAGTTGAGAAAAAGCCTAAGTTGCGCATGATCACACGTCTTTCATCTTCAGTGAGGGCGTTTGATTTCCAAAGCTCAATGTCTTTAGACATCGGTACCTCATTTGGCATCCAGTGATTGGCGCAGCCATTTAAGTAATGCTCCCATGCCCACTTGTACTTAAGGGGCATGAGTTGATTGACATCGACAGCGTGGCAGTTGATGAGCCTTTTATTGGCTACGTTGACCCGTTTTTCTTTTCCCATTGTCATCATTCCCTCCTATTGGCAACTTTCGCAGCCTTCTCCGAGGCTGCAGGCGACTTTTTTTTCTTCACGGACGATCGAGACATTGCTCGAAGCTGATTTGCTCTTCATCCATCGAGGTTGAAGTCCCCGTTTATTGATATCGACCGTAGATTTTTCAATTTGAGTGGCTCCCAAAGACCGTAAGTAGTAAGTCGTCTTAAGCCCTTTTTCCCATGCGAGAAGGTACATTTGATGCAGTTTTTTCCCGCTTGGTTCAGCAAGATAGAGGTTAAGTGATTGCCCCATATCAATCCACTTCTGTCTTCGTGCCGCGCACTCGATGATCCACTCAGGTTCTACTTCAAAAGCGGTGAGGAAGAGTTGTTTGAGTGAATCGGGGATTCTTTCAATATCGCGAATGGTTCCATCAAAGTATTTTAAGTCATCAATCATCTCCTCATCCCAAAGAGAGTGCTCTTTTAGCTTCTCAACGAGATAGGGGTTGATGATGGTGAACTCACCAGAGAGATTCGATTTGACAAAAAGGTGTTTGTAGATCGGCTCATTAGAGGGGATCACTCCTGTGATGTTTGCAATGGTTGCTGTGGGTGCAATGGCCATTGTGTGGGAATTTCTCATCCCATGTTTTCGGACCTCGTCCCTGACTTTTTCCCAATTCATTGTAGAGGATCTATCAATATCGATAGGAATGCCCCGCTCTTTATCCAAGAGGGCAATTGTATCGATGGGGAGAAATCCTCGATCCCATTTTGATCCTTTGTATGTGGAATAGGTCCCTTTTTCTTCTGCAAGCTCAGTAGAAGCTAAGATCGCATAGTAAGAGATCATCTCCATGCTTTTATCAGCAAAAGCGACAGCTTCATGGCTTGCGTAGCTGACATTTAAAAGGTAGAGGGCATCCTGGAATCCCATAATCCCAAGACCAATGGGGCGATGGCGCAAGTTTGCCGTTTTTGCTTCAACTGTCGGATAGAAGTTGATATCGATCACGTTATCGAGCATGCGGATCGCTGTTCGGATGGTTGCTGCCACTTGCTTTTCATCGAGTCCCTCGGGCGTCATATGTCTTGCTAAGTTGATTGAGCCTAAGTTGCAGACGGCTGTCTCTTCTTTGGACGTATTGAGGAGGATCTCTGTGCAAAGGTTGGATGAGTGGACAACTCCTACGTGGTCTTGCGCTGATCGGATGTTTGATGGGTCTTTGAAGGTGATCCATGGGTGGCCTGTTTCAAAGAGCATACTGAGCATCTTGCGCCAAAGTTGGAGCGCTTCCACGCGCTTGAAGAGCTTGATTTTCCCTTCATCGACCTGTTTTTCATACTCTTCAAATCTTTTTTCAAATGCAGCTCCGTACAGATCATGTAGATCGGGTACATCGCTTGGAGTGAAAAGCGTCCACATTCCCCCTTCTCGGACCCGTTTCATGAAAAGATCGGGGATCCAGTTGGCGGTATTCATATCGTGCGTTCTTCGTCTCTCATCGCCTGTATTTTTCCGAAGCTCTAAGAAATCCTCGATGTCAAGGTGCCAAGTTTCTAGGTACGCGCACATTGCCCCTTTTCTTTTGCCTCCTTGATTTACGGCAACGGCTGTGTCGTTAGCTACTTTTAGGAAGGGGATCACTCCTTGAGATGTTCCGTTTGTCCCTTTGATCCTTGCTCCTGTTGCACGGACGTATGTCCAGTCGTTACCAAGGCCACCTGCCCATTTAGAAAGTTGCGCATCATCGGCGATCACTTTGAAGATGTGGTGGAGGTCATCCATCACGGTAGAGAGGTAGCAAGAACTGAGCTGTGAGTGGAGCGTCCCTGAGTTAAAAAGAGTTGGGGTACTGGAGGTAAAATAGAACTGAGAGAAGAGATTGTAGAATTCAATGGCCCTTTTTGTTTTCTCTTTTTCATTGATGCTAAGTCCCATAGCAACGCGCATCCAGAAGATTTGCGGTGTTTCTAGACGCCTTTGCATGTTGTGGATGAAGTAGCGATCATAGAGCGTTTGGAGACCGAGATAGCTGAAAAGGTCATCTCTTTGTAGATCCATTGCAGCTGCTAGCTCTTCAAGATCAAAGTCGAGAAGGGTAGGGGAGATGCGTTCGAGCGCAATACCTTCCCGAATGTATTTGGGGAAATATTCAGCATGGGCTTTTGCAAATTTTGTTTCAGATGCAGATAATCCAACAGTTTCGCGGTAGAGGAGATCGATTAGGAGGCGAGAGGCTACTTGCGAATAGGTGGGCTCTTTTTCGATCTTTGCCTTGGCAGCAAAGATGAGTGCGAGATCTACTTCGTGATCTTTCATGCCGCTATAAAATTGCGTGATCGCTGTATCGAGGAGTTCTTCGATCGAGACAACATCTTCCAAATTTTTGCATGCGTAAGCGATGCGCCCTCGGAGCATTGCATCAGTAATAAGAAACTTGCCATCAGAAGTTTCCACTTCAAAAGAGCGAGAAGGCTTCCCCTCTTTTTCTTTTGTATCTAAAGAAATCCTAGCTTTGATCTTTTCTGCGCGGTAGAGGATATAGTCTCTTGCGACATCGAAATGCTTTTCGATCATGAGCGCTTCTTCAATCTTTTCTTCCACAGCGTCGATGTAGAGCAACTCTCCATTGGCTGTGAGGCTCTTCACATCGGCAACGATTTTCTGAGCGATCTGATTGACGGCTGCGATCACCTCATCAGACATTTGATCTTCAATTTTTTTTGCTCTTCGGAAGGCTTTTTCAATGGAGGAGGCAATGCGGATTGGGTTGAAGAGGGTGGGCGTTGTCTTATTGCGACGATAGATTTTAAGAAGAGAGTTTTCTTGACGCGTTGCTTTTCTACTATTGCGATAGACGATGTAATCCCTTGCGACATCGCAATGGCCGTTTTTCATCAAAGTGACTTCGACAACATCTTGGATCCCTTCGACAGTCAATGAGGCGCCTTTTGCAGCCAGGTGCAATACCTGTTTCACAACGAGATCAGCTATTTTCGAGATGATGGCTTCAAGTTCTGAATCAAGAGGGGTAGGAAAGGGTACTTTTTTCGTATCGCGAAATGCAGCTTCAAGCGCTTTTATGATCCGCTCTTTTCGAAAAGGAACAAGCGTTCCGCTTCTTTTCACAACGCTATAACTGATCTCTTTTGCAACCATCTTTTTTTCTCTATCTTTTGTCTCCATGCAAGCCCTCTCAAATTTGTAAGTTACCTTCCGAATACCACCTGTTGTATGACACAAGGCGTTACATACACTATATATTGTAGTTCCTAGTTTCCTGTCCAGAAAAATCTGTTACACCACGTGCCTCTAGCCCGCCCTTTCCCGATTATTGAATTAATATTAAATCGGGAAGGGGCAGGCACAGGCAAAGGCACGGGCACAGGCACGGGATATAGATTTCGAAAGAATTCTATTGCGTTGCTTTTTCGGGGGGGTTCAGTCTATGCTGGTGTTTTAGGTTCAGATGAAACGCATCTACTTAGTGCCCAATATTGTCACCGCGTTCTCTTTGGCGTGTGGTCTTTTTGTTATTTTTAAGATCAACATGTTGGAGCCGGGAGCTGGAGATTATGAGGTTGTACAGACTTCGACGCTTCTTCTTCTTGTGGCAGCTTTGGCAGATTTTGTTGATGGGGCTTTAGCGCGGGCAATCCATGCTGAGAGCGATTTTGGTTTTGTCTTCGACTCTTTAGCCGATGCGATCTCTTTTGGTGTTGCGCCTTCTGTCTTGATGTTGAAGACCCTTTCCTTAGAACAGGGGACGATCCTCTCTTTTGTGAGCGCAACAGGGGCGATGGTCTATGCTTTATGCGGGGTGCTCAGGCTGGTGCGGTTCAATGTGAAAGCGATGGAGGCAAAAAGGAGTCCTGAACTTTCCGTAGCTCAAAAAAAACACTTTACAGGTCTTCCTATACCAGCAGCTGCTGCAGGAGCTGTTTCTGCAAATCTTCTCTTACTTTCTCCTTTGGCGCAAAAGTGGGTGATGTTTGAAAAAGCAGATCTTGCAGTGATTTTTACTTGCGTTATGGTCTTTTTGGGTAATTTGATGGTCTCAAGGTTAAAATTTCCAAGCCTGAAGATGCTTCATCTCCCAGTTCCCTCTTTCCATTTAGCTTTTATCTCTGTGCTGACAGCTGTTTTTGTCCTTTATGGTATTCTCTATTTTTTCTCTTTGATTTTGGCTATTGTCGCTTGGAGTTACATTGTGATCTCACTCATCCTTTCCCTCATCCGTATGATCGCTGGAAAAAAATCCAAAACTCTTGAGGATTTTGAGCCAGAGCCAGAAGATTCTGAAACCTTTTAAGACAATATGGAATTTGTTTTTGCCCTTCTTTTTTTTCTTACTTTTGCAACGCTCCTCTGGCATGTGGTACAAAAAAAACTCGCAGTAAACCAAGAGGCGATGAAGGAATCTTTCAAGGCTCTTTCGCACGAAGTGACGGAGCTCAATTCGAGAATCTTTTTGGAACTTGCTAAAGGGACATTGGAGCGCTACCAAGATGGGGCGAGGGTCGATCTTGAGAATCGGCAGAAGGCAATCGATGGGCTGCTCACGCCTGTGAAGGAGACGATGAAAGAGATCGACGCCCATCAACGGGAGATGGAAAAAGTGAGGGCGTCATCTTATGGGTCACTTTCCAAGCAGATTGACTCTTTGATGGAGGCACAAAGGGATTTACGAAAAGAGACAGCAACTCTTGCGCAATCCCTTCGCTCCCCCCACATTCGCGGCTCGTGGGGAGAGATCCATTTAAGGCGGGTTGTTGAGCTTGCAGGGCTTTTGAACCATTGCGACTTTTTTGAACAAAAGACAATCGATATTGCAGGGAGAATCATTCGTCCCGATCTCATCATCCGCCTTCCTGGACAAAGGCAGATTGCAGTCGATGCGAAAACGCCTCTGAATGCCTTTTTGGAGGCGGCAGATGTGATTGATGAAGATCTTCGCAAGAAAAAGCTTCAGGAACATGCAGTCAGTTTACGAAAGCACATGAAAGAGCTTTCTGCTAAAGAGTATTGGAAGCAGTGTGATCTATCACCTGAGTATGTGATCCTTTTTCTACCTGCAGAGAGTTTTTTTAGCGCTGCTTTACAAGTAGATCCTTCGCTTATCGAATCGGGTGTAGATCAAAATGTCCTTTTTGCAACTCCCACAACGCTCATTGCAATCCTGCGGGGGATTGCGCTCAGTTGGAAACAGGAAAATCTTTCAAAAAGCGCTCGTGAAATTTCACAACTTGGCCAAGATCTTTATGAGCGGATCGGTATCTTTTGCGAGCACTGGAATAAAGTGGGAAGGCAGCTCAATCTTGCAGTTGATAGCTTCAATCAAAGTGTTGCCTCTTTAGAGTCTAGAGTCCTTGTGAGCGCAAGGAAACTGAAAGAGACCAACCAGCTTCAAAAAGAGCTCCCAGATCCCTCTCAGATCGAGCAAATCGCAAGATCCCTTACATCTACTGAATAGATTCTATTCCGCAACTTCTAAGACAAAATAGGCGGGAAAGGCAAAGTGGTTATTGGGCCGAGGAGCGGCGAGTATAGACACATTTTTTCCTACATAATCTGTAAGATCAATATGCGTGCTATATAAATAGGAGTAGGTGCCATCATTTTGGCATAGGAGGAAATCACCGGGGCGATCGCGGACGGTTTGGTCGTAAGATTCAACAATTCCAGAGATGGCACAGGCATTTACTGTTTGCTCTAAATAGAAGTCATTTACATTTTTTCCTGAGTGAAAAGCAGTCCAGCTCAAATAGAGTGACTCTTCAAGCGTGTCCCAAAGATGCATGGTGGAAGCTTGTTTTTGTGGGGTCATTTTACTCCAGATTTGCTGAGTGGGCGCTTGGATGAGATCTCGATTTTCTTCGCGGTGTTTGGCAACTAAAGCTTCTTTTGCTTCAGGGGAAAGTTCTGCTTTTTCTTCTAGAAATGCGATTTTTTTATTGAGGTAAGTCTCTTTTAAAATGGCTAAAGCCTCTTTTGCTTGAGAGACAGCCTGAGGAAAATCGGGGTAGTTTTTCACAATGGTTTGGAATTTTTCGACAATCGAGGAGAGTTCCATCTCCTCGTAGGATTTCTTACACTCTGATTCTGCAAGGCCTGCGGCGCTACGTAAGAGCTCATGTACTTGTGATTTTCTCTTTTCCATAGTGGCGATGAATTCAGGACCACCTGCGGAGACGAGATATTCTTTTGCTACATAAAAGCGGGTCCCTTTTGGAGGGGCGATCTCTAACCATTTGGGTTGCCCTTCGCACATTGCACCTTTGATTGAGTCTCCTGCTTTAAGCTGCCCAATGATCGGCGCATCGACATTGGGTTCTAGTCGTACATTCACTCTGTTTGCCTCGACGCGATCATCGAGAATATAGCTTCGGAAAACATAAGCTTTTGTCCCTTTCGGAGGCTCTACAGCAAAAAATCCTCCCTCTTCACCAACAACGAGGAGGAGGTCATTTTTGTCGATCTGTTTGAAGATGGGACTATCTAAGTCAGGTTTTACTCGGAGGCGCACCTTATTGGCCATCACCTTGCCGGTGAAAAATTTGAAGGGTTCATTTTTTTTTGCGTGGATTGTTTGTGATGCAGGGGGAACTTCTTTTAATGGGGGAGCTGCATGAACTAAAGTGATTGCGCAAAGGAAAAACGGCAAGCGGAACATGGGGTGACCCTCGTTGTGATAGATGAGATGGTAGTCACATGCGCTTTTTTTTTCTAGGTCTTCAATACAGAGCGTATGTGTTCACACGTTTTTTCCCCGCATGTACATCCGATTGGATTGCCTAAAAATACGCGATATTGTTCTTTTTGATCGAGAGGATTTGTGACGTTATAGAGTTGGTCTGCAACTTGCGTTACTTCCCAATCTTTAAATTTGAGATCTTCCGCGCTGATTTCTTCATCATATTGCTCATTTTCTATGTGGAAGGCATTCATTACTTGGCAAAAGATGCAGTGACAGCCTGGTTCTCCTTGGGGAAGAGTATTGAGTGTGTTGATTCCAAATGCCTCTGCCATCGATGCAATTTTTTTAAGGATTGCTGGAGGAAGGGGCGGGAGATTAGCGTGGCTCGGATTGTGTTGCATCGGGGTCATGAGAGGTTCTGCAAGGCCCCCATCATTTTTTAATGGAAAGCGCAATCCGATCGTGCCGAGTGGGAATTGAAAATCTTCTTTTGAGTTTGTGAGAGGTTTTTTAGCTTCTAACACTTTTGCGTGGGTATCGAAGATTTCAATCAGAATATCTTGAGGTAGGTCGGGGACGGCAATGGGGTCTTGAGAGCCTGCTAATTGGATCTTAAGCTCCCCTTTTTGGGAAAGAGAGAGGGAGGAGATATTTTCCCAGCTTGTGGAGATATAGGGAGGAATGGATAGGATTTCTAAGGTAATTTTCATGGGGACCTCCATTTGTACTCTATTTTAGCGAAAGAAAAGTCTTTCGTCAAGATAAATTGGCACTCAATTATTTTGATTGCTAAATATGTGTAAAAAATTATTAGAGAGGAGTTTAAACGCTTTCCTTGCAAAGCTGATGGGGAATACTTATAAGGAGCCAATAGGGATTAAAAGTGAGGTATTCATGGTCGCTACCTGGCAACAATTGAACGGGTGCAAACAAACAGATCAGTGTGAGGGTAATCCAAAAGTGATAAGAAAAACATTCGTTGTGGATACAAATGTCTTGGTACATGATCCCAATGCGATTAAAAATTTCAAAGAAAATGATGTCGTTATTCCGCTCTCAGTTCTCGAAGAGCTTGATAATATCAAGCGCGATTCTGATGAGGTGGGAAAAAATGCAAGAGAAGTCATTCGCTATATTGACTCTTTAAATGCAGATAAGAAAGGTGATTTTCACCGAGGTGTAGAGATTCCGGAGGGACCGAGGATTCGGATCTCTTTAGAGGGAAGAGAAGATCGAACAAATAGCTTCCCACTTCCTCTTGATAGAAGCAGCAATAAGCTTCTTTTTAGCGCTTTTCTCTTAAAAGAGAGGGGGGAGTCTGTTGTCCTTATTTCTAAGGATTTTGTCACTCGCGTAAAAGCAGAGGCGATGGATCTTGAAGCAGAAGATTATGAGAACCTCAAGACGTCTTATGAAGAGATCTATCGCGGCATTCGCCGTATGGAAGTGATCAAAAAAGATATCGATCTTTTTTATAAAGACGGTACATTGCCATCCACTGGGAATGTACTTTTTCGCCCCAATGAATATGCGCTTATGACTTCTCCTGAAAATTCTTCTGCAGTGTGTAAGTTCAACGATAAACAGAAGAAATTGGAGCCCTTACTCCATATCAATCGAGATATTTGGGGGATACAGCCTCTCAATATTGAGCAACGCTGCGCAGTTGACTTACTCTTAAGAGATGATGTCCCTTTAGTGACTTTGATTGGCCCTGCGGGGACAGGGAAGACGCTTTTAGCGCTTGCGTGTGGGATGAAGAAAGTATTCGATGATAATCTTTACTCTCGCATTTTGATCTCTCGTCCTATTGTTCCTCTCGGTAAAGATATCGGATATCTTCCAGGGACAAAAGAGGAAAAGCTCTATCACTGGATGCAACCGATTTATGATAACCTCGAGTTTCTTTGCTCTACGACAAGTGGAGAGGGAAATGGGGCAGCTACTTTAGAGTTTATCATGGAGAGTAAGCGGATAGAAATGGAAGCTGTCACATACATTCGAGGGAGATCTTTGCCGAAGATGTATATGATCATCGATGAGGCGCAAAACCTTACCCCTCACGAAGTGAAGACGATCATTTCAAGAGCCGGTAAAGGAACTAAGGTGATATTGACTGGCGATCCAACGCAGATCGATAATCCTTATCTCGATAAAGACTCGAACGGCCTCACCTACACGATCAGCAAATTCAAGAATCAACGGCTTTTTGGCCACATGTTCTTGGAAAAGACCGAGCGCTCAGAGCTTGCGTCCATCGCCGCTGAATTGCTTTAATTAAATAAGGTTAGCGGATTACGGTTAGCGGGTACCCGCTAACCGTAATCCCGTGCCTGTGCCTGCGCCCGCCCTTTCCCGGTAACGGTAACGAATTGGCTGTCCCTTCACATACATAGGAAGCGCACGGGATATATACCGCTCGTGATTCAAGAATTGGTTTTAACGCAAAGGCGCAAAGTCGCAAAGATTATGATTCATCTTTGCGACTTTGCGCCTTTGCGTTAAA
>Ga0155638_1140_pt2 | contig 14570 bp, 17 predicted proteins | sample RifCSPhighO2_12_FD_107295 | JGI IMG/M metagenome (GOLD analysis project Ga0155638, IMG submission 107295) | Verrucomicrobia bacterium RIFCSPHIGHO2_12_FULL_41_10
AAAATGAAATGAACCCGAAGGAAAAAAGGGCGGCGAGCATGGCAAAATGAAAACCGGAGACGCCTAAGATATGTTCGAGGCCTAAGCGCTGGAAGTGAAATCGCAAGAGGCGATTTTGAAGCTCTCCTGTTGTGAGCGCAAAGAAAAAATCGGCAATGTGGGGATCAAAAGGAAAAGAGCTCTGTAAAAATGAGAAGAAGCGCTCCTTCATTTTGTAGCGAGATGCAGCAAACGTTACGCTATCTGGGACTTTTTCCCACTCTTTTGCCTTGAAGGCAAAGTCGTAAGGGGCTCTTTTTTCAAGCACGCCAGTAACAAAAAAATGAGTTGTTGCAGGTTGCAGATCTTGTGTTGCAATCGAGCAGGGAATTTTTCCTGAAGGAAGATAAAGCGTCCCTTTATAAGAATAACTCGTGTGAAAAGGAGTCTCCATCTTCTGCATCGAAGAGATTGAAAAAAGTCCCCTTGTTTCTCCCACGGGGGGATCAAACGAATAGAGAATTGTGCAGTAGAGGCAAATAAGAGGAAAAAGGGTGAGTAGGGGCCATTTTCTTAACGCGATGAGGTAAAAACCAAAGCACGGTATCAGAAGAGGATATGAGGCAAAGAGAGTGTCGTGGATGCAGACGATAAAGGTCATCGCATAGAGAAGAGCTGGGTGGCGGTCCCAAAAAAAGCGGTGCGCGGCGATAAAAGGTGTTTTGAACACAAGAGGGCCTTTCTACGAGAACTCGGGTTGCGTAAAGGGAAAATAATAACTTGTTACCGTTTTTTTAATGACCCTTTTTTAGAAGTCAAAGGCTGTTGATTATCAGTAACTTCTGTTTATCTAAAAGGGTCATTCTTGTTCAGTGAAAAAGTAAAATTAAAAACGCTAACAATATAATTAATTATGTTTATTTTTTTTAAAAAATATTATATAATAATTGAATATTAATTGAGATAATTTAGGTTTTTATGAGTACTTCAAGTGTATGCGGTTCTTTAAGTTCTCTCGCGTCTATGACGCAAGATGCTGAGGTTCAGAACGGAAGAGTTGTTTTAGTAAATAAAAGTTGTCCAGATAATCTTTCTTCAGTTCTAAAAGAGGCTTTTTCAGAGGGTTGTACAGGAATGAGGGTCATTAACTCTTCTATGAAAACAACGGGGGGGAGTTATCTGTATAAAAAGATGAGAACAGCGGTGGTACACGTTAAGATCAGTGAAGATGGTGCTGTTTCTTTCTTAAAAGGAATGCCTGAGGATTTCTCTGATGCACAACAATCTGCTCTTGCTATGGCTATTTCTGTAATCTTACCGGAGATGGAGAGTATTGGTGGTCATAGAACGGGAGGTATGACATATAGAATGGCGTTGGGAATTCATGATTATTGTGATGTAAGTGAATATATTCCGTCTGGTTCGTGGCACCAAGATGGATGGAACGATATATCAGCAATCATTTATTTTAATCACGAGAATATAAAATCAAAGTTATCTTTTAGAAAAAGTGGTTCTGAAGAGATATTGTTTTCATCTGAAACAGAGAAAACAATAAAGGTATTTAATAATCAGTTTCTTGAACATGTAGTTCACGATATTTGTCCGGAAGATAGATCTAAACCTGCGCGTCGCCAACTACTAACATTTTTTTGTGCCGATCCGTATTATGCTCCAAATGAGCGACATGGGTCATTAGGTTCTTCAGTAAAAGAGATCGTTGAATCAGGAGGCCAGATTTTGATTGTAGATAACCGCAAAAAGCCGGAAGAAGAAGCGATATGAGTGTTTCAGCTGTATGTCTTTCTGAAGATCGTTATGAACGGGTTGTGTTAGTAAGTAAATATTGTTCGAAATCTCTTTCCGCAGCTTTAGAACGGGCTTTTCAATTTAATACAGAGGAGTGGAAACCGGCGTGGAATTCAGGAGTATTTAAAGAAGATCACACAATGCAAGCAAGATTAATGAAGATTCCAGACAATTGTTGGGATGGAACTGATGTAGCGATCGATTTGACTGGGGTTATTTCTTTTCCACAAGGGATTCCTGGATATACTTTTGAGCAACAGATTGCTGTTGCCCAAGCTATTTCCGAAGTGTTAGAGGGGATGGAGAGCATTTTTGGTCATAGTATGAAAAATATGACACACAAAATGGTATTGGGAGTTCATAGTTATTGTATAGAATCTATTGCATCAGGTCAGTGGCATAAAGATGCAATGAAAGGAGCTGTAGTTCCATTGACAGCAATCTGTTATTTCGATCATGAAAACATTAACTCTTCTATATCTTTACGTTCTTGCAAAGATGAGAAACTAGTATATTCCTCTCAAACAGAAGACCTTGCTCTTGCGTTTAATAATCAGTCCCTTGAGCATCGAGCTCATGATTTTTCTCAGCTATTCATCTGAAACAGATAGTTCTGTAGTGGTATTTGATAACCTAGCTCTTGAACATCGGGTTCACGATGTGTATGCGAAAGATGCCTCTCAAAATGCATGCCGCGAACTGTTAGCCATTTTTTATGATGGGACTAAGAGCTGATCGGTTACCTGAGTGCCGATGCGGATGAATTGATCGACTGCTGTATTGAGAATGGTTTCATTGCCGTTGGGATCGATTTGGATCATGTTGTGATCGCGTAAGTAATGGAGAAGGTTGTTGTAAGTACTCTGGTCATCTACAACAAGTCCTTGAATAAAAGAGGGAGCAAGCCTTTCTTTAAACATGACTTCATGGCCGTTATAGCGGTTAGCGAATCGAGTGTTTTTTTGCAGATCGTTGGTAAATTCTAAGATATTTTGCCGTTCGGCATATTCATCATCGAACCAGAAATCATTTTCTATTTTTCGGACTCCTAAAGCGTCGTCTTTGTATTGATAAGAGCCTGTTTCTAAAGCGTCGAGTTTAAGTAAGAATCTCACTTTGCTGTTGTACATCAAGTCGCGTAATCTTAAATGGTCTTCGATGTTTTTTTGAGTGAACATTTGTGTAAAAACGCTGTCGGCTCCGCCTGACCAAAAATCAATCCCGCTTCCGCCAAGCCCATGCATATCCAGTTGATTTTCAAAACGTGTTTCTGTCGAAATAAACCCCATTTTCAAGATGGACGTAACGCGATCAAAAAGGTCGCTATCTTTGTAGGCTCCTGTAATTGCAGCCGTTTTCGATCGATTCTTCTTCAGGAAGATCACTTTCAAAACGGCGATTGAAAATTTCAGGTTCAAACAAAGAATGTTTAATGTATTCTATATAATTCATGTTGATCGAGAAACATACAGTAAGGACAATTAAACTACCATGATTTCAAATATTTTGTTGTTTATTTTTCCGTTTTATAATGAATTGATTCCAGAGAGAATCAAGGTTTGGGATTATCGAGGGCCAACGGAGGAGATTTGCATTCCCGATCTACTCCCAAGGGAAGTCTCTTTTTTCATAGCTGCGCTTCCCGATTCCTATGAAAGTCAAATTTTGAGTCGAATCGGCTACACGATCCTTTCTCCAATGGAATGGAGACAAGCCATTTATGATAAAGGGTATGTGATCACTCACTCTGAAGTGCGTCATGAACTTGCTTTTTTTGAGAATTACGATGAAATCCGCAGATGGCTAAGCTCTCTTCCCCCCGATAAGATCGAAGCATTTCTTTCAATTTTGCAAGAGTGGGGATGGGTCGATATGGGCGATGGGAAGATCCGATTTCCCTACAAGCGCTTAGTGTTGTTGGTGGAATCTAGGTAGATCCTTACCTAGTTTACTTTTCTTGAGGAAGAGATGGCAGTTTTTCAAGTTCGTCATTTCGATTTCAAAAAAACTTATCCTGAGTCTCGATAGTCCCATTTAGTGCCAGGGCCAGCAACAAACGTTTTATTTTCGGGAGTAAATAACATCCACTGTTCTCCGTCTTTTGAGTGAAGCAGTTTAAGTGTCATGTCTTCGAATTTTAACTCGGCATCAAAAAAATCATTCAACAAGCTAAATGAAGTGAATATTTTGTTTGTTAGGCTAAAAAGAACTGAATCTATCGCTTCTTTTGGACTTTTACTATGGATTAATACCATTCCATTCTGATCAATTTGCCATGCACACTGATAAACCCACAGATGCCACTCGCCATGATAACGAATTTGAGTTCCCTGCCTTGTTTTCACTTCCTCAGGAATATCTTTCCCAAAATCCATTGTTATGAAGCTACCGAAGCCAAGTTTCACTCTTGTGGGTTTCATGCCAATAATTTGTCGAAAAAACTCTTGTATAGCAGTTTTGCCATCAGTCATTGAATAACCAATATCCTTCTTCGATAAAAGGTTAAACTGATCATCATAAGTTGCGGAAAAATATCCTGATTCAGACGTAATCTGTCCTCGATCATCATATGCGTAAATCTTCTGATTTAAACGAACAATTTGCCCATTAGAATTATATTCGATAGTGTCCTGTTGCCAAGGGCTTATTTTGGCAATAACTCGTCGATTTTGATCATAAATGTAGTTTGTTGTGTACCATCCAAGAGTAAAAAAACAAGCGATCTACGTCAAGAAAATTTTCAGAAGAACCATTTCCACTGCGGTGGGAATAGTTCTTAGCATCTTTCTCTTTTATTTTGAGGGGTTTTCATGTAGAATATTCAGGATCATGATTTTGCAAGTTTTAGGAAGTGATCCGGTTTTTTGGTTTTGCGCTCTCTCTGGGACAGGTCTTTTTGTGATCCAGTTGGCCTTCAGCATATTTGGGGGAGGTGAATTGGGGGGTGAGGAGTCTAGTGGGGGAGATGCTGGCCAGTTTAAATGGCTCTCCAAGCAGGCGGTTACTGGGTTCCTTATGATGTTTGGCTGGATCGGTTTGACTTGCAAAAAGGAGACCGATTTTTCACTTGGGATTGCAGTTGCCCTCGCTTTGATTGGGGGATGTTTTTCTATTTTCTTGATCGGCACGCTTTTCCGATTTGCTGAAAAATTAAAAAGTCCAGGAACGGTTTTTCGCATTGAAGAGGCTGTGGGGAAAGAGGCTGTTGTCTACCATCGCATTCCTCAAATGGGAAGTGGGAAAATCACACTTTCTTTACACAACTTTTCTTATGAGATTGACGCGGTTTCCGAACACTCAAAAGAGATTCCCTCTTTTGCCCGAGTGCAAGTTGTGAAAAAATTAGACGATAAAACAGTATTAGTGAGGGGTTTATGAACGTTACGATGTTGAGTTTTACTGTATTTCTCTTTTTGCTTTTTATCCTCTCAACGGTCTACTTTCTTGCGAAGTTATACCGCAGATGTCCTTCTAACAAGATCCTTGTCGTATATGGGAGAGTTTGGGGGAATAAAACGGCGCAATGCTACCACGGTGGGGGCACGTTCGTATGGCCTTTGATCCAAGGGTCCTCATTTCTTGATTTGACTCCGCGCAACATCCATATTCCGCTGAAAGGCGCGCTTTCTCATCAAAATATTCGCGTCAATGTTCCTAGCACATTCACCGTTGCAATTGGCATTACGCCCGATATCATGAATAATGCCGCTGTTCGATTGCTCGATCTTGATCATAGAGGGATTGAGTCGATGGCAACAGAGATTATCATTGGTCAGTTGCGACTGACGGTTGCCTCTTTAAGAATTGAGGAGATCAACCAAGATCGGGAGCGATTCTTAGAGGCAATTAAGAAAAATATCGAGCCTGAACTTCATAAAATTGGCCTTACCCTTCTCAATGTCAACATCACCGACATCACAGATGAATCTGAATATATTGAAAGCATTGGGAAAAAAGCGTCTGCAACGGCGGTCAACCAAGCAAAGGTCGATGTTGCAGAACAAGAAAAGCAAGGGGATATTGGAAAAGCATTAGCAGAAAAAGATCGGCGCGTCTCGGTTGCTTCCTTCCACGCAGAAGCTGTCATGGGGGAAAATGAGTCAAAGGCGCAAATTGCTGTAGCCAATTCCATTCTCGCTGAAAAAGAGGCAGAAGCAACGCGTCGCAGCCAAATTGCAAAGCAGCAAGCAGAAGTTGAGATCCAACGCGCTCGCGCTTTAGCTCAAGCGCAGCTCCTTGAAACAGAAGAAGTTGTTCCACAGGAGATCCAAAAGAAAAAAATTCAGATTGAAGCTGAGGCTGAAGCGCAAAGAAAGGTCCTCATTGCAAGAGGGGAAGCTGAAGCTATTTTAGCGATCAAACAGGCTGAAGCAGAAGGGATTCAGAAACTTTTGGATGCAAAAGCAAAAGGGTATAAACAACTTGTCAGCGCTTGCGGCGATGATTCAAAGAGCGCATCGACGATGCTTCTTATTGAAAAACTGGAAGAGATCGTTAAACTTCAAGTAGAAGCGATCAAAAATATCAAGATCGATAAGATTACTGTTTGGGATGGTGGAAATAGTCATGCAGATCCACAAGGGAAAGGATCTGCGACTTCGCATTTCATCAGTCAGATGGTAAAATCGCTTCCTGCTCTGCACGATGTGGCTTCGATGGCAGGCCTTGAGCTTCCTCAATATCTTGGACAAGTGACGCATCCAGCAGAATAATTACGGCTTTTTATGGGGATCATCGTCTAGGTGGCGATAGATGAGACGCGCCCCTTTTTTACTAGAGAAATAAGAGAAGAGCCATTGAATGGCTACTGTGATCCTGTTGCGAAAGCCGATCAAGTAGAGGACGTGGATAAATGACCACGCAAGCCAGGCGATAAAACCGCTAAACTGCAGCTTGCCAAACATCCCAACAGCTTTAGTCTCTCCAATTGTCGCCATCGTCCCTTTGTCGAGATAAGAGAAGGGGGAACGTTGCGATTTGGGGATTTCTTCGCGAATGATTTTTGCGACATAACGCCCCTCTTGGACAGCAACTGGCGCTAAAGCGGGAAATGGTTTTCCTTTTTTATCGAGAGCGCAGGCTGTATCTCCAATGACAAAAAGTTCTGGATGATCGGGAAGAGAAAGATCGGCATCGACCTGCACTCTTCCTTGTCTATCGAGTGGGACATTCATTGTTTTTAAAACGGGTGAGGCTTGATTGCCAGCTGCCCAAAAGATATTTTCCGTAGGGATGAAGGTGTTTTCTACCTGCACACCCTCTTTTGTTACTTGCGAAACTCGTCTTCCTGTAATCACGTGCACGCCAAAATGTTCCAAATACCCCTTAGCTTTTAAAGAGAGTTTTTCTGGATAGACGGGGAGGATCTGAGGCGAAGCTTCGATGAGGTAGATCTTTGACTGTGTTGTATCGATCCTGCGAAAATCTTTTAGCATCGTCTTATAGGCAATTTCAGCAATGGCTCCTGCCATCTCGACACCTGTTGGCCCCCCGCCGATGATGACAAAATTGAGATACTTTTTTGCCTCTGAGATGCTGTCACACCGTTCTGCTTTTTCAAAGGAGATGAGGATCTGTTCCCGGATTTTGAGCGCATCGTTCAGTGTCTTAAGCCCCGGAGCAAATTCCTCCCACCCTTCATTGCCAAAATAGCTATGGCGCGCACCGAGTGCAACAATCAAATAGTCGTAACCGATCTTTTCCCCTGTATGTAAGGTGACATGAGCGCTTTCTTTATCAATGGTTAAGACATCTCCCATAAAGACAGTAATATTTGGGTAGGGGCTGAGAATCTCTCTGATCGGCACTGCGATATCACCCGGGGAAAGAGCCGCAGTTGCTACTTGATAGAGAAGCGGTTGAAAGAGATGGTGATTGGTTTTGTCGATGAGAATCACATCGAACCGGGTATTGCCCAAACTCTTTGCGGCATTGAGCCCGCCAAACCCACCGCCGAGGATCACAACTTTTGCATTTGCCATACCTTTCCTCCTACCAGATCGGAAAATATAAGACATTCATGATTTTTTTAATTAATGGAATTGCGTCTTTTTGGTTGGTGTATTTCGTAAATTTTTAATATACAACCTTATTGATTGCTAATGTTTTATTAAAATTTTTAATATATTTTTAAATTCATCTTGTTTTAAAATCGATTTTTTTTTAAACTCTTTGCATATTACTTAACGGTGATGCGCATTCTTCCGTAAGGGTGATGTGAAAAACTATGGTATGTGAGGTAAAAAATGTCTTTTCCTAATGAATTAATCAATCGATTTGATTCTCTCCTGGCTAGGGTTGAGAATGGGGAATATGAGTTAAGTCCTGCTGATGTTCTTGTGATCAGTGGGTTGCGAGGAAGGTATGTAGTTTTATTTGATCAGATCGTTGCTGCTCAAAACGCGCTTAGAAATTCAAAAGACGCTCAGCGGGGGTTGCGGGAATTGCATGACCATATGGTTGTGGTTTTGGAAAATACCCGAAATAGAACTAGAAACCAAGCAGTTGGGGGCGCTGTCGGATTTGGGGTTTCAGCGGGAGTCTCTCTATTTCTTGGATTGAATTTACCTACAGCTATAGCAGCTATAGGTGTTTGTACAGTAACAGGTGTATGGGTAGGTGGCAAAGTCCCTACAGGTCAAGAACAAAGAAGATCATTAGGTGCAGTATGACTATACACACTATTTTTGATCGAAAGGATCAATCAAAACCACCTGCTGTAGTGCCTCCATCAGAACGAAGACGGGGGATTCATACACTCCGAGATTTTGAGAAAATAGATCGGGAAAAAGCAGAAAAGGCTAATGCAAGTGCTAAAGCTACAATGGAACAATTTTCAAAAGCTCTCTCTGATGCGCGTGAGACTTTAGCAAGCATACCAGCAGATGCGCATTTGAAAATGCAAGAAGAATTGAGAATGTATTATGAAGAACACCAAAAAACTCAAGAATCAATTAGAAGATCTGAAAAAGTGCTCGCCCAATTTGAAGAGGATAACAATAGTTCGGTTTTCAGTATGATTTATTCTGGATTTTCTAGTTGTTTCAGTTTTGTTTTTTCGAGTTTTTCATTTTTTGTTAGTTTTGTGCCACGGTTTTTTAGTTTTTTAAGAAGATGGATATAACATGTATTTGGAAGTAGGTTTTTATGTCTTTAAGAGTTAGAGATTCTAATTTTTCTTCTTTGCTTGAGGAAAATCGCCAATTGTTAGAAGAGTGTGCAATAGAGAATGCGCACACAAGAAGAAGTATGCAAAGAGCAGAAGCTGCGATCCATGCTATCCAAACAGAAAGTGATCAGCTTCCTGGACTTTGTTTAAGAACTGCATCGGGTGCTTATGCTACAACTTCACTTGTTCTCAATACAGCTAGTCAAGTCAGATCTCTTGCTAACACCGCTTTTTCTGAGAGAGAAGGAAATTCTTCTTTAAGAAATGGCAACGAGGAAGGCGGAGAGGTTTTGCTGTGTCGCAGTCATAAAATTCAAGAGCAGGACATGCGAAGAATGGCTGATAAAGTTAGACAAACTGAGCAGTTGCTCGCTGAAGCAGAAAGAAACAAAAATCAAGCCATCGAAAATTACAAAGAGATATTTGCCAAAACGCTTGATCATGCCGATGTGGAAATCAGACCAGGTATGGGAGTGACTATTCATAATCCGGGGAGTCTATGTACTTATGATGTCCCCGATCTGTTTCGGCTTAAAACAGAGGAGCAAAACGCATGTTCGGAGTATAACTTCAGGCTATTGCAATATGCGCAAGAGAAATCCCTCTATGGTAATATGCAGCGCACCTATTTTGAACAGCATAACGAGCGAGGGTTCTGGGGAGTTGCCTGGGATGGTGCCAAGTGGGCTTTCTGGGGTGTAATTGAGATATTTAATAAGAATTTTTAAGCCATAATATGATTTGATATTTAAATTTAGATTCGTTTAATATGCTCCGGCATGAGAGAGACTATTGTGCACTACATAGATAAACTTGGTTCGGCACTTGGGTTATTTGTTTATTTGACCATGTTTATATACGGACTCTTCCTGTTAGATAGGGAAAAATTTCCATTTAGATGGAGAAGAGTATGGGCAGTGCTCTTCTTGGACGTTGCATGGAATTTTTTTCTTCCTCACATTATTCATGGTGAGTCTATGCAAAGAGACACTGTAGGCTTCTATTTTTTTCTTTTTCATACTATTCATGGTGAGTCTATGCAAAGAGACACTGCAGATTTCTTAAATAGCCTCGAGCCAATAGTTAATGTATTGATTAATACAATCATCCTCATAATTGGTCTTTCTCTTTGGGATAAGGAAAAATTCCCATTTAGATGGAGAAGAGTATGGGGGGTATTCTTTTTGTATCTCGCATGTAGTCCCTTTCTGTTTCGTGCTGTTCAGCTGATTAAGACTTCTTAGGTCGGTAACGCAAGCGCGTTCACGTTCACGATTTCCCCCAAATTTTTAAGTAATTGCCAAAATATGATATTCCAGATCTGCTTCGACTTAAAGCAGAGGAACAAAATGCATGTTCGGAGTATAATTTTAGGCTATCGCAATATGCGCAAGAAAAATTTCTCTACGGCAGCATGCAACGCGCTTATTTTGAACAGCATAATGAGCGAGGGTTCTGGGGGATCGCTTGGGATGGAGCCAAGTGGGCTTTTTGGGGAGTTTTTGAGATATTTAATAAGAATTTTTAAGCCATAATATGATTTAATGCTTAAATTTAGATTCAGATTCGTTTATCAGGTGTCAATATGAGAGATACGATTGCGCATTGCATAGATAAACTTAGCCCAACAATGTTTGCATTTTTTTATTCAATGATATTCATATGCGGACTTTCTCATTTAGATAAGGAAAAATTCCCATTTAGTTGGAGAAAAGTATGGGGGGTATTCTTTTTGTATCTCGCATGTACTTTCTTTCTGTTTCGTGCTGTTCAGCTGATTAAGACTTCTTAGGTCGGTAACGCAAGCGCGTTCATGTGGACGATTTCCCTCAAATTTTTAAGTAATTGCCAAAAAGCGCCACATTCGGGTACTTGTTAGATGAGCTTTGAGGTGGTCCGAAACATTCTGATGGTTTGATGTTTAAGATCAAATTCGTTTAACATGTTTCGGCATGAGAGAACTCTTAAACGCATTTAGTCCGCAAATTTGGACATTTTTTTATTCAATGATATTCATATGCGGGCTTTCCCATTTAGATAAGGAAAAATTTCCGTTTAGTTGGAGAAAGGTGTGGGGAGTGTTCTTTTTGTGTCTCACATGGGGTTTCTTTTTGTCTTATACTATTCGTATAATTAAAAAATGTTGCTAAATAAACCAAGTTGTTAAAGCGTTGTGGATTGAACATTTCAACAACACTTCAGAAAACTCACTTGGTGGTATCCCAGTAAAAAGAATTTTCTAAAAATTGCCACATATGATTTTGTTTTATTCTGGTTTTGTGAAAAAATCGGAATTGTGAATCGGCTTGTCTTACGTTATTTTCAAGAAGATCCAAACTTTGAAGATGCGCTCATTTTAGGAGAGCAATCCAAAAAGAGTTGGGAGGCATGTGCAGCGCTTTGCCCCTCTTTGCCGAGGAGTTGGTTTGAGTTAAGCTGCCTTCCCGTTGAGGATCGGATCGATTTCACAAGGCAATTTTGGTTGAGGAATTTGCCATTTCATCCTCTTCTTTATAAGGGGATTGATCGTTTTTTTGATCGTCTCGACGATGTGGCACCTGTTCTTCTTTTAGATAAAGGGTGGAGCGCGCGCCTTCTTTACAGCTTAAGAGATGGGTCGACATTTTTTTGCGGCCATCCTCCAGCAAATACATCGGATCTGATCCAGCTTGAAGAAAGACTTCCTTTCCCTTTTCCTGCATCTTGGAAAGCGTTCATGAAGATTCATAACGGCTTTGGCAAATTGCTCGACACAGGGATTCTTTCTATTGATGAAGTGGAAAAAAAAAGGGTGCATATTTTGCAAATGGCAATGCGCAACACGATTCACTCTGCAGAAAAACGTGTCGATCCAGAAATCCTTTTTCCGTTTTACGAAGTGTCGGGATTGAATTCTTTTCACTGTTTTTTAGCAGGGTGGTTTCCAGAAGGTGAAATGGGGACTGTATATTTTTCTGGAATCGATTATACAATATCAGATACCGGCGTTCGCAGATCTCGCGAGACCGGCGCGACGGCTCGCTTTGGCGATTGGCTTATCTCATTTTTAGAAGGGACTGAGATGGTACCGTGAATAGAAAGTACCTTGTGCAACACTTTTTCGAGGAACATGGAAAGTATCTGGGGTTCCGTTTGATCGCAGGGGAAAAGGGCCTTTCTCGGAGAATTCAAACAGGTGAAGTGCAGCGCCCAGGCTTAAGTCTTGCTGGGTATTTGAAGGGATTCCAACCGAATCGCCTCCTTGTCATGGGAAGGCAAGAGGCAGAATATTTAAAAGATTGCGAGTCACATATCAAAAAATCAAGACTCGAAGCGATTTTGACAAAAGCAACGCCTGCTGTTGTGATTGCTCGAGGAGGGAAACCCTTAAAAGAACTCCTCTCTCTTTGCAATGAGAATGGGATCCCTGTTTTTTCTTCCCATTTTTCTGCAACAGCACTTTTAAGCGAGATCAGTTTTTTTCTTCTCGAAGAGTTTTGCCCCACTGTCACATTGCATGGCGTTTTGGTTGAAGTTTTTGGAATTGGAATGATCATTCAAGGGGAGTCTTCTATCGGTAAAAGCGAAGCGGCTTTGGGACTGATCGAGCGGGGACATCGCTTGGTTTCTGATGATGTCATTCGAGTGAAGAGAAAAGAAAAATCATCTTTAGTTGGAGTAGGTCCTGAACTTACGCGTCATCTTATGGAGATACGGGGCATCGGGATCATCAATGTGGCAAATCTTTATGGCGCTGTTTGCGTGCGCCCTGATAAAGATATTGATATTGTTGTAAAATTAGAAGCGTGGGACGATCAACACTTTTACGACAGAGTTGGGCTCGATGAGAAGTTCATCGATATTTTGGGTTTGAGTGTTCCTTTCCATCTTCTTCCAGTGAAACCTGGACGAGATGTGGTGCTTTTGTTAGAAACAATTGCGCTCAACCACCGTTTGAAAGAGATGGGATACAATTCTGCCAAAGAGTTCAATGCGAAACTGTTAGAGAGAATCTTGGGAAAGAGAAGGAGTCTTGGTGAAGCTCGTCCGTAAAATCAAAGTGAAAAACGCCCTGGGCCTACATACTCGACCTGCTGCTGCTATCGTGAAGCTTTTACAATTGCAAAAGTCTTCAGTCTCTTTTACTTATAAAGAGGAGACGGTCAATGCGCGAAGCATCATGAGCATTTTGATGCTTGCAGCAAAGAAAAATACGCAGCTTACTGTGACTGTAGAAGGTGAAGATGCTGAAGTGACGATGAGTCGATTGTCTTTAGCCTTTGAACAGGAGTTTGGAGAAAAGTAAGGGGAATGCAGAAGCAAATGCACTGTCATGAGGTGATCTTAAGGGGACTTCCCATCAGTAAAGGGGTGGGGATCGGTTTCCCTATCTTTTTCTCTTTTTTTGAAGAAGAGGTGCCCGATTCTCCTCTTTCTCATCGAGAAGTCGAAGAGGAGGTGGGACGGTATCGTAGAGCTTTAGACTTAAGTCGCCAAGATTTAGAGAGGTTGCAGAAACTCTCTCATCATGAGCGCGCTCCTGAAGTAGCAGCTATTTTGGGAACGCATCTGGAGATGATAGAAGATCCCCTGATCACGCAAGAAGTTGAAGAGAGGATTCGTTTAAAGCAACGGAAGACGGAATCGATTTTTCAGCATCTGATTGCTGAGTACCAAAATCGCTTTACCGTATTGCAAGATAGTTATTTTCGGGAAAGAGTCCGAGATATTGTCGATCTTTCGCGCAGGATCTTAAGCCATCTTCGCCAAGGGCCCCATTCGAAGATGATGGAGATGACGCATAATTCGGTGATCTTGGCTCATGAGCTTGTCCCGTCAGAGACAATTGAAGCCAACGCCTCATTAGTCAGCGGCTTTGTCACAGCAGCAGGAGGGCTTACTTCCCATGCAGCAATCATTGCTCGCGCTAAAGGGATCCCTTACGTTGCCAATATCGATATCAAATTCTTAAAGCGCGTTGAGTTCCAATCGGTCATTGTTGATGGTTCAGAAGGTCTTGTGATCGTCAACCCCACCTTGCAAACCTTAAAAAAGTATCAAGAGATTAAGAAAAGCTATTTGGAGAGAGATCGCCTTCTACAAAGTGAGACTCATCTTAAAGGAGAGACGATCGATGGTTATGAGATTCAAGTCTTTGCTAATTTGGAGTATCCCAAGGAGGTGGATCTCTCTTTAAAAATGGGAGCTTCAGGAGTTGGCCTTTTCCGTTCGGAGTATCTTTTTTTAGCGCGTAAGGCATTCCCTTCAGAAGAGGAGCAATTTACAATCTATTGCCAAATGATTGAAGCTTTGAAAGGAAAACCCCTTGTTGTCCGCGTTTTCGATGTGGGTGGAGAGAAGAAGGGCGATCTTCCAGAGAGCGCTCGTGATGCGAAGTATTTTCTCCCAATTGGACGTGAGGTAAATCCTGCTCTTGGCTGTCGGGCGATCCGGTTTCTTCTCCGCTATCCCGAACTTCTTGAAGAGCAGCTCTCTGCAATTTTAAGAGCGAGCCATTACGGAGACATCCAAATCCTCATTCCGATGGTTTCCGATCTTTCTGAGATACGCAAGGTCCGCTCTTTAATCAATCAAGTCCGCGATAAACTTCATCGTCAAGGGATCCCCACAGCTC
>Ga0155638_1139_pt1 | contig 14443 bp, 14 predicted proteins | sample RifCSPhighO2_12_FD_107295 | JGI IMG/M metagenome (GOLD analysis project Ga0155638, IMG submission 107295) | Verrucomicrobia bacterium RIFCSPHIGHO2_12_FULL_41_10
CATCCTTTCTAATCGCTCAGGTTCTTTCGCATCGTCTCCGGAATTGAAAAATCACGCTCGAATTACCACTGATAATCAAGCGTTAGCGGATGATTCCGATATGATCATACTTTCTGTGTTACCCCATCAGTTTCCCCAGTTGAATATCAATGCAGCAGATAAATTAGTGATTTCTGTGATGTCAGGTGTGAGCGTTGCTCGCCTACAACAGGCGGTGCAATCTCGAAAGATTGTCCGTGCGATGCCTAATATTGCGATAGAAATTCAAGAATCGTTTACTCCCTGGTTTTGCGAGGTAGATCTCACTGCACTGGAAACAGAGCAGATGATCACTCTGCTCAATAGTTTTGGCATATCTGAGCGAGTGTATTCAGAACAAGCGATTGATTTTTTGACGGCGCTGACGGGTTCTGGGCAAGGATCCTTGGCTTTTTTCGAAATGGCTTTTATTCAGTCGGCTGTGCAACATGGCATTGATGAGGCAACTGCCTTGAAAGCTGTCAAGCAACTTTTTTTCGGTATAAGTGCATTCTTGCGTTCTCACCATCAACACCCGCAAGAGGACGTCAAAAAACTCATTGATTATGCAGGTACCACAGCAGCCATATTGCTCGAGATGCAACGTAGTGGGCTTGCTGAAAAAATCGCTACCGCCATCGACAAGGGTTATCTCAAAGCAAGCAAGGGCATGACACAGGAATCCTGAATGGCTTGAGATCGGGTGCTGTCTGATGCGCTAAAGACAATTTCGCTATCATTAAAATGTGATTTTCTTTCCATTAGACGCCCCATCTGCCCGGGAATTGTCAATTATTTTCCATAAATCTCCTCTCAGAAGTATAGGGGTTGTTGACAATTGGTGGTACTCGCAAAAGTCGTGGGTGATGGAGAGGGAAGTGAGGATGTTAATTTGTAAAAAACTCACTGATGCCTTGCTGCCAGGGTAACACGCGAATGGTGTCTATTTTTTTAGGATACGGGTCTCGACTAAAACATACTGCCTCGCACGCTCCAAAATCACCGGCGAGTGATTTTAATGTTTTTAAGTGAGTTGATTGGACTGCTTTATTGCTTTTAATTTCAATGAACAGTGTGTTCATTCCAGGCCTTTCAACGATTAAATCAATTTCTGCATCGTCTTTCGTTTTTAAATAAGAGAATCGATATTCGCTTCGGTAGTATTTGGCTAGTTGTTTACATTGAAGAATCACAAAGTGCTCAAAAGCATCTCCAAATCCGCTGGTGTGTTCTGATAATGGTACAGATGATAAACCTAATAAAGCTCGTACGATACCTGGATCGAAAAAGAAAAATTTTGGCGTTTTGCTTAAGCGTTTTCTAAAAGAGTGTTGAAATGGATGAAGAAAGAAGCCTAACAAAGTATCTTCTAAAATGGCATAATATTTAGTGACTGTAGTATCACTGACGCCAACGTCTCTGGCAATGCTAGAAAAATTAATCATTTTTCCATTAGATTGAGCGGCGACTTGTAAAAAATATTGAAAAGGCGACAATTCTCTTATAAATTGTTCTGCCCAAATTTCTTCTTTTAAATAGGTATTGGTGTAGGCTTCAAGAAATTTTTGTTTTTTTTCATCAGAATCATATTCGAATAATTTTGGCAGCATACCCCATCGCAAAGCATGATCCAGTTGGAACGAATTACTGATTTCGGTAAATGTGAAAGGAAATAAATGATACACGAAGGCACGTCCTGCCAATAAATTGGCGCCACCATGTTTTAGTTTACGAGCACTGGAACCTGTTAAAATGAACTTCACGGTGGGTACTGTTTCAATCAAATCATGGACTACATCGAGCAATTTTGGTAATTTTTGAATTTCATCGATAATGACATGTCGGTGAGTGTTCCCCAGGCCGTGAACAATAGCAGTGAGTTCGTCGGGATTGCGAAGAAAGCGATTTTCCTCTTGAGCTTTTAACAAATTGATGTAGATTGCCTGTTGAAAGTAGGGTAAGCTTTTGATAAAAGTAGTTTTTCCGACTCCTCGAGGCCCAAATAAAAAGAGACTTTCATCTTCAGGCAATTGTAAGATACGAGGTATCATGTCGTTTTTTCCAGTAAATGAGCAATCTCCAGTTGGAAATTGTACGCCATTTTCTGTTTTACTGCAAGAAATAGTCGTTAAATTTATTTGGAACTTGGAAGGGCGGCAGGTTCAAATCCTGCCAAGCACTCTCTAGGGTCTGTTGACAATTGGCGGTATTCGCAAAAGTCGTGGGTGACGCGCCGCGTAGCCGTCATCCCGACGTCGAGCATAGACGAGGCGGAGGGATCTCATTCACATCCATGAGAACCTTTCATCGATTTGATTAAGAATCAAAAATTTTAAAAAGGGATGGTCAAATCTTCTGACAGGTGTGCCATATCGTCAGTTCCTGTGCATTTGCAGAGCCTGAAAATGTCCATAATAATTCTGGGTCGCTTCTGCCAAAGGTTCGTCTCGCAATTTTTTGGCGAGCAAGGTAATATCCGCGTCTTGATAAAAATGTTGTTCCGTGTTTTCTAATAAAGAGACTGTTTCAGTATCTGAAAAAATGTTCGCGGTATTTACTAAAATAGTCCGCATCCACAGGGGATAAGTAGCATTAATGAGTTGAAGTGTTTCTGCAATATTTTTCATGGGTTGAAGTTGTTTAAAATTTTCTAGCATGATTTGATACAGCTCGCCATCATGAGAAAATCCGGCTGCTTGAATGGCCATGGTAATGGTCCAAGCGAAAAGATTAATATGTACACGATCAGTTTGAGCAAGGATTAACTGATCAGTGACGATTTGCATTAATAATTTTTTTGTTACATCGTAATGAGCATGGTGGATTAATCCTTCATAACAAGCACGATAACCTATTCCCCAGCCAGCACAAAGCGCTGGTAGAGAAAAAATATTTTGATCAGATGAGGTAATTTTGATGAGTTCGCCATACGCTTTTTCGACACGGTCTACATCATCTAGTAAATGAGCAGCTAACAATAATCTACCTAGCATCCAACAACGCAGATTACTATTGTCAGGATGATCGATCAATTGTGCAAAGTGATTTGCCTGTTGTTGATACAAAGTTTTTTCTTTCAGAAAGGCGGCGAATAAAATAAATTCGCTTTTGCCCGCGACATCTTCTAATTTAGGGAAAATAGTGGAAATTTCAGTTCGGTGCATGGATGTGATCTCTTGAGTAATTATTGAAATATGCAGTGTATACCAAGATGCCATTGAAGCAATAGCGGCATTTGAACTTAATTCCTTCTTAAGATATACTGTTCGCCAGTGGAAATGCGAATGCTGCAGGAGGGGCTATTATGATTTGTTTGAGTTATTCGCCACTGGAATGTCTGGGTGTATTTGAAAGGAATTTTTTATGATACGCAAAACAGATAGCTTATCCCCCCCATTATTGGCCGTTATTCGGGATAAAGCTACGGAACATCCTTTTACAGGGCAATATGATTCATGGGACAAGCCCGGTACTTATTTGTGCCGACAATGTGGACTTGCCTTATTTCGTGCTCACGCAAAATTTCATTCGGGCTGTGGTTGGCCCAGCTTCGATGCGGAAATCCCCACAGCTGTTGTACGAAAACCAGACCCCGATGGACATCGTACTGAAATTTTGTGTGCTCGCTGTCAGGCTCATTTGGGCCATGTTTTTGAGGGAGAACGCCATACTGTGAAGAACATGCGCCATTGCGTTAATTCAGCCAGTTTGGATTTTGTTGACTCGCCCATTGTCACCGATTCAGAAGAAGCCATTTTTGCAGCGGGATGTTTTTGGGGAGTGGAATATTACTTTAAACAACTGCCTGGTGTGTTGAAAACAGAAGTGGGTTATTCTGGTGGGCATACCGATCACCCTTCTTATGAATCGGTTTGTAACGGTGATACAGGACATTTTGAAGTCATCCGAGTGTTATATGATCCACAAGAAACATCTTATCAAAACGTGGTGAAATATTTTTTTGAAATTCATGATCCTACGCAAACCAACGGTCAAGGTCCTGATCTGGGTGAACAATATCTCAGTGTTGTTTTTTATTATGACTCTGCACGAAAAGTGCAAACAGAAGCTCTTATAGCAACCCTTAAAAAACAGGGTTTGAAAGTTGCCACTCGTGTTTTGCCGGTCAGTATTTTCTGGTCAGCAGAAACCTATCACCAGGATTACTATGCGAAAACAGGGAAAATGCCCTATTGCCACCAACATGTTAAGCGGCTTTGGAGTTGATGCATGCACAGGCTGGCACTAAAGTGAACATCATCGATGATGACATTGCTTTGTTTTTTTCTAAATGTTCCATGATGGAGAGATATCTATTTACGTGGCTCGATGCTTGTGGGTAGAATGACGAGACTTTTGGATGGCACTCGGAGTGTGTGTTGTGCTGAAACAAATGGCGTTGTTAAGGGAAATGTACCGGGATCTTTATGCCCGCAATAAAGTCGTGGTCTGGGTTGTCCTATTACTTTCGTTGATAGTGGTTATTTTTTTTCGTGGTAAGACACAAAAAGAACCTACCGTTGCCCATCAGCCACCAGATTTCATTTATACTATTTTTTAAATATGCATATTTTAGGGATATCCGCTTATTATCACGATAGTGCTGTCGCGCTTGTCCAAGATGGAAAAATCGTAGCAGCAGCGCAAGAAGAGCGTTTTTCTCGGAAAAAACATGACGCCAGCTTTCCTCATGGTGCATTGCAATATTGTCTTTCTCAGTTACGTGGGGGATTGGGCGCGGCGGATTATATCGTTTTCTATGAGAAACCGTTATTGAAATTGGAACGCTTGGTAGAAACTTACGCGGCTTATGTTCCACGAGGATTTAGCTCATTTAGTAAAACTATGTCTTTTTGGTGGAAACACAAAGCATTTCAACGGGAGCATATTTTAAAGGAATTAAAACAATATTATCCCTATTCACCGGTTTCTGATTTATCTAAAAAATTGCTTTTTTCAGAGCATCATATCAGTCATGCGGCGTCTGCTTTTTTCCCTTCCCCTTTTGTGAGAGCTGCTGTGATTACAGTAGATGGAGTAGGTGAATGGACGACGACAGGAATATTTTTAGGAAAACAAAATATTCTCGAGCCCTTGCAAGAAATTCGTTTTCCTCACTCTTTAGGATTGCTTTACTCTGCGGTGACTTATTATTTGGGATTTAAAGTGAATTCCGATGAATATAAAATTATGGGGCTGGCGCCCTATGGGGAACCACGTTATCAATCGCTTTTTTTTGATCATGTGATAGATTTAAAAGAAGATGGTTCATTTCGTTTGAATCAAGATTATTTCGATTATTGCATTGGAACAACGATGTTGCACCCCCGTTGGGAGGTGCTTTTCAAAAGAAAACGTAGACAGCCGCAGGATTCGATCGAATCATTTCATATGGATGTAGCTGCTTCTATTCAAGTGGTTTGTGAAGAAGTCATGGTGCGTATAGCACGATTTGCCGCTCAAAAAACTCAATCAGAGAACGTGTGTTTGGCGGGGGGTGTTGCGTTAAATTGTGTTGCTAATGGTAGAATTGCAAGAGAAGGAATTTTTAAAAATATATGGATTCAACCTGCAGCGGGAGATGCAGGAGGTGCTGTGGGAGCCGCATTGAGCGCTTATTATATGTACGCAGGAAACGTGCGTGATCTTGTGAATACAACTGATTATGATGCTATGCAAGGTGCATATTTGGGGCCAGATTATTCTGAAGCGACATTGTTGCGACAACTGACTACGATGGGGTTGTCTTTTCAGACATTGACCGATGAGGTGTTAATTGACACAGTGGTTCGTGTGCTTGTGGAAGGTAAAGTAGTGGGTTGGATGCAAGGGCGTATGGAGTGGGGTCCTAGAGCGTTGGGGAACCGCTCCATATTGGCAGATCCGCGTATTCCTGACATGCAAAAAACTTTGAATCTCAAAGTCAAAAATCGGGAAAGTTTTCGTCCGTTCGCGCCAGTGGTGTTAGAGGAGGATGCCAGTGATTGGTTCGTAGACAATACTGTGAGTCCTTACATGTTGTTGGTTTCTCACGTAAAGGAGGTGCGACGTACACCCATTACTTCGTTGAATAATCCGTCGGGCATAGAAAAAATTCATGTACAACGCTCAGAAATTCCTGCTGTCACTCACGTGGATTATTCTGCACGATTACAAACAGTTAATCGGCAGACTAACCCTCGGCTTTATGCGTTGCTGACAGCGTTTAAACAGAAAACAGGATGTCCCATGTTAGTGAATACCAGTTTTAATGTCGCCGATGAACCCATCGTGGAATCACCCAAAGATGCCATCCATTGCTTCTTGCAAACGCAGATTGATTTTTTAGTGATTGGGAATTACCTTTTGGAAAAAAACTCAACATATTCAACGATAAAAAAATGACATCATCGCTTGAAAGTACCTATGCAACAATGATAGCCCGCGATATCAGTGCGATGAAGTATGCTGCTTTGATATGGTCTGGTCTTATTTTGGTTACAATCGTCAGCTTTTTATGTATGGCATGGTATTTACCAATTATTTTTTTTAAAATTACTTTTGTGTTGTGCGCTCTAGTTCTATACATCATGCTTGCTTTAGTCATTGATAGGGCATTGAGATGTCCTGAGCACCATCCGCAGGAGTGGTGTTATTATCGACTATGGGTACGAGGAACTACATTTTTGAAGAAAGTTATTACAAAGATCATTCGTGGCCTCGGTTGCTTTCAGAAGATGAAAGAATGGAAGCCATGTTGTACGTTTTGCATCATATGCGGAAAATGGTTGCGCAAATAAACGGTAAGTTAATGGTTGTATTTATTCCCAATTATTTGATGGAAAAAATGAGCGATGCTCCGTTTGAACTTTTTCGAGCAAGTCAAAAAAATAATTTTGATTTGATTTGCTTAAAGGAGGGTTTGTTGAAATGCGAAGATCAAGGTGTTCCTATTTCTATCGTAGGAGATGGGCATATTTCTCGGGAAATACATCGTTTAATCGCGGAAAAAGTAGCTGAAATTCTTTGAAATAGGTAGTAAAAATGAGTAAACATAAAAAAGAAATACAAATAAGGCGATCATTGCACTGGGGAATGCTATTGATTGCTGGATTGCTGAGCATCCAACAAGCGATGATTTATTTTTCCGAGCTTTTTGCAATTTTTCAATCATGGCCACTTTCGTGGATAGTTCTGGGGTTATCTGTGTTTATGGTAATATGGCCAAGAGGGGTATATTCTATAGGTTGCCTACCTTGGCGATGTTTTGTTTTCAGTAAGTTCCTATTACATTTTTTTGTACCGGCTCTAGTGTTCTATGGTTTGTTGGCCCCTATGGCTTGGGTGTTACGATCATTATATCCGCAACGGTTTTATTTCAAAAAAAGGCAGGATAAACAACGAGCTACTTATTGGGAGCCTTATGACTCTTCTTTAGTGAAACGCCGTGATTGGCGTGCGATTTAAAAATAGAAGCCATAAAAAAAGAAAAACCCGAAATCACGCAGTATTTCGGGTTTTTGATGATAGAAAGTTCTTCACTGACTACATTATTTAGTCGATGAAGCACTACAAGTAGGTGGTAATTGCCCGTTACCACATGCTGTTACATTGGGTGAGCAGTATACGGTAGCAGAACCGCCCGTTGAACTGCTGACAGTAAACCCAGTGGATCCTGCATAGTTCGAGCTGTTGCTTGCCATGAGATTGAAAGTTAAGCCAACTGAAGGTACAGCGAACAGCAAGCTTGAACTTGGATGGTCATTAATAACACCATACCCGTTTGATGAAATCGCAAGATTAGCATCTTTTGAGGGTGTGATGTTACAGAGATAGTAACCTGAAGGAATGGCATTTCCCATGGTTACCGTTGTAGAGTTATTGGTGGGAACATTGACTTGAATAGTGTCTCCTATGTTTTGAGCTTGTCCCAGGACAGGTACTAAGGAGAGACCCGCTGCGGCTGCCGCCACGATTAATGCAATTTTCATTATTACCTCCAGCTACGGTTAAGTGAGTGTGTAGCTTAAGGCCGCATTATAGTATAAAAAATAGCCAATGTGAACAAAAAATAGTCTATTTTGTGATGAAAGTAATATCCTTTTTGTAATCAATACCTTACTGATTTACCTGCCGATGAGTAGAGGATCGGAGATGCTTTTTAGAACCTCTTTACCCTTCAAGTAGGGTGAGTAAAAGTAGTAGAACGAGGCCATCCCATGAGTACGGCGCTGGAGGCAATACCCGCTGCTGCTAAATACATAGGTAAGGAGACCCCATAGGTAGCAACGTATCCCATGGCGAGAGAGGTCAAGCCGAAGCACAGAGCCATGACAGATCCCGTCACTCCCATCACCCATCCTTGTTCTTGGTCACTGACTTGATGGGAAAAGAGCGTGATGATAGTTGCATAGCCGATACCCATCGATATGCCGATCAAAGCGGTGGAAGTCCATAGTAGCCAGAGTTGATTGGTGATGGCACTTAATACAATAAAAATGGCAGTCCAAAAATAACTGACGGCGATGATGTGAGGCATCCGAAAGCGCTTGACAAGGAAATTCACTAAATAACCACAGCTGATGCTGAAACCCGCGCCTAAATCAGCTAATAGCAGTGAAATTTGTATCGGCGTCATATTGAAATGTTGAATGGCAAATGGTGTTAAAAAAGAAAAATAATTGCTCCAACCATAAATATTTAGTAGCAATACGATTGATAAATAGCGGATTTCTTTTCGTTGGAACGCAGAAGAAAGAATACGCATGGCTCGAGAAAATTGAATACGTACCATAGTGGTAGTGGAGAATGTTTCTGTAAATAGCCACCATAGTAGAAATGCATTGCTCAATGAAATAAGGGCGGCAAAATAGAGCGGGGTTGAAAAATTAAACCAAAAAACAAAATTAGCGTTAGATAAAAATCCACCCAGGATAGGGCCGATGACGAAGCCCAATGAAGAGGACAGTATGATGAAACCGATGTTGCGTGCTCGGTTTTCGGGTAAACTGACATCCACGATAGCCGCTTGAGCGATGGGTTGGCTACCCGCTGTAAACCCCGCGACGATACGACCCGCGATGAGCAGTGTTAAACTGTCTGCAGCTACCGCAACGGCAGATAACAAATACCCCAAAAAAGCACCAAGCAAACAAACCATGAGTGCCTTTTTTCTCCCAATGGTATCGGATAAATCACCTAAAATAGCGGCGCCGAAGAACCAGCAGATCATAAAAATGCCGATGGTGAGTCCATACAGAAAATCGCGCATACTTATGGATACTGTTGCGGGTAAAAAATGGGAATGCGTATCTATGATGATGCTGCCTAAGACAGGAAACAGTAAGCTTAATCCCATTCCATCGATAAAGATGACGAGTAATAAGGGTGCGCAGGCGGCGAAGGATGAGTGCTTAGACATAACGATACCTACTTCGAGGTGGCATTCTAATGCCCATATGAATCCGTTGTCAATTAATGAACATAGATTATTTTAGTGCCGGTTTCTTGAGGGCGGGAGCTCTTTTGTCATTAGGCGAATAAAATTGATAACCGTCGCGACCTTGCTTTTTTGCATGATACATGGCTGTATCGGCATTTCTCATGAGCGCATTTAAATTGGTTCCTGCTTGCGGATAGCAGGCAATACCAATGCTTGCAGTAATCGAAATTTCGTATTCTTTAATTTTTAAAGGGGCATGTAAGTTTTTTAGAATTCGTTCAGCTATCATACTCGCATCCGTTGGGCTTTTGATTTCATTGACTAAAATAGCAAACTCATCTCCTCCTAAACGGGTGAGAGAATCGAGTGGTATCAATAAATCTTTTTTTCTGATAATCGATTTAAGTATTTGAGCTATTTTTTTGAGCAACAAGTCACCGACATTATGACCAAATTGATCATTGACATTTTTAAAATGGTCGAGATCAATCATGAGTAGAGCGAATATGTGTTGATGACGTCGAGCCTGTGTGAGAATTCTTTTGAGTACTTGATGAAAACTGAAACGGTTAGGGAGTTTCGTTAATGCATCGTGTGTGGCAAAAAAATCTCGTTGGACGCTGAATTGTTTGAGTTTAGTGAGTAATGAATGACGTTCTGCAGCGTAATGAATAGCGTACATGATGCCGTCGGTGGTGTGGTCGTTTCTGACTAAGAAGTAATCTTGAGGTTCCAGAATGGTTACTGCCATGGGGGCGTTATCGAGTTGAGTCAATATTAAAATGGGAATGTGGGTTGCTGCTTGGCGAACATGATCGAGTGTTTCTATGTTTTGTGGCGTCAGTTGATTGAGCCGCAGTAAAATAAGATGAGGTTTTGTTTTTTCTATGGCAGAAGGTAATTCATGCGGATGGGTTAGTAGCGTGAGTTGATGTTGGGCCATCGTCAGTGCTTGTTGCAGTTGAGGTAGCCACTGATCAGCGATCAAAGCACTGTCTTGAATAGCGAGCACATGCATTTCACACCATCCTTGGGTTTAGGCACTTACTGAGTATACACTATTTCTTTGTGGGATCGGATAGGGTGGAATCAGATCTCCTGCATTCCCAGAGGACAGTGATTGACACCAAAGCTCATGAACGTTAACCTCCGTAACACGCTTGGATTACTCAAAGCCAGAGATGGCATGGTGGAATCTTGTGGTGGGCGTAGCTCAGTAGGTAGAGCCCCGGATTGTGGATCCGGCCGTCGTGGGTTCAAATCCCATCGTCCACCCCATTGTCTAGCCCTTTTCAACAGTTGACCTATTCCAGGAAACGTGTTAGTTAGAAGGGTTGATCTGAATAGGTGCGGCCTGTGATCACAATAATGGGCATCATGGAATCATGCCAAAATCGACATGGACTCGTCATAGCCCTTCTCACGCAGTAGCTATTACGGCTGTTGGCACTGCTAATCCTATTTATAAACAACATCAGCGTGATGTCGTCGAATCCATTGCCACTTTGTTGAATTTAACTTCAGCTGAAAAAAGGCTCTTGCGATCTGTTTATCGAGCAACGGGTATTGGATATCGCTATAGTGTGCTCAGCGATTTTTGTCAAACGCCAGGGAATTTCACGTTTTTTCCGAATGACCTAACTCAGGCTTTTCCCACCACTGCACTTAGAATGAAAATTTACCAGGAAAACGCATTAGCACTTTCTTTATTAGCGATAAAAAATTGTTTAGATCAGGCTGAATGTAGTCATCAATCCGATATTACTCATCTGATTACGGTAAGCTGCACAGGCATGTATGCTCCTGGTTTAGACATTGACATTGTCTATGCGCTCCAGTTGAACTCGACTACCAAGCGCACCTGTATTAATTTTATGGGATGTTATGGTGCTTTTAATGGTCTTAAAGTGGCGGATGCGATTTGCAGAGCGGATCCGAATGCTAAGGTTTTGATAGTCTGTGTAGAATTATGTACGTTACATTTTCAAAAAAGCAAACGCATGGATGATGTCATTTCTAATGCTATTTTTTCCGACGGAGCTGGCGCTTTATTAATAGAAGCGAATCCATCTCAAAGAAAATATTTCAGTTTAAAAGATTTTTATTGTGACCTCATACCCAACACCAGTCAGGAAATGGCGTGGAGTATTTCAGATCAAGGATTTGATATTGTGCTGAGTTCTTACGTGCCTGAGGTGATTCGTTCTGGTATTGCAGGTTTTTCTAAAAAATTGTTAACTCGTGCAGGGTGCGCTTCATCGGCTATTGATTTTTATGCCATTCATCCAGGCGGTCTGAAAATATTGAAGGCATGCGAAGAATCGCTAGGTATTACTAAAGAGCACAATCAATATGCTTATCACGTATTACATCAATATGGGAATATGTCTTCAGCCACGATGATTTTTTTATTAAAAGAAATTTGGAATGATATCCGTCATTCCGATCATGATAAAACTATTTTTAGTTGTGCTTTTGGTCCCGGACTAACTTTAGAATCCATGTTATTAAAAATTCATGCGTAAAATGCGCCTATTCTGAGGCTTGCTGATACCCTACTACTGCTCACCTAACGGATAACGGAGTAAGCGGCACGCATAGTATGATAAGAACAGCATTTAGATTATTCTGCAGCTGAAGTTTTGAGTTGCAGAGGTATCTTCGTGCTCTTCAGTTTTTGGGGTAGCTGCTTTTAAAACGGACTGATAAATTGTCAGTAGGGATTTCCCTAAGCCTAAGTTAATTAAAGCAAAAAGATCGGCATGTGATACTGATTGGTTTATTCTTAAATTATCTTTGTCACGGGAGTGTTCTATTTTCTCTCCAAGTTGAACTGTTTTATTGTCAGGATACTGTAGGGTGAACATTACCCATCCGCTTTTAAAAAGATCGAGTTCCTTATCTACCCATTCTGATAGATAACTTTTTCCATATAAGTTAGTATCGCCAAAGCATAAAATAAGGTTAGTCTGTTTGAAATGACTATCGGTTATTTTGTGGGATTTTTCTTGACCGCCAGCATCCCACAACTGAAATTGTTGGGAATCAATTTTAATTATTCGAAAATCAATTCCTACTGGTAGACTCAACTTCTCTTGCTCTGGGTTTCTTAAGAAATCCCAAAAAAATGCACTTTTTCCAGAATTTGTATCCCCCACGAGCACTACTTTTACCGTTTCCCATTGTGATGCTTGGGTGTTGACTATTAAATAGGTAGGCAATGGAAGGGTAGTTGTTTGATCATTAGACTGCTTAGGATTAGGCATGGTCATTTCCTCAAGGATGATGGATGAATAGGTGAGTTTAGAGATGGTTGATGTTGTTGGCAATGTAACAGCAGGGTATTCATTTTTTATTAATGGTGAAATCTTTCACATGCATTAAGTTATGGTTAAAATATTTCCGTTCCACTTGGAATGGTGAAGACTGTGACTTCAGTGTTTCATCGCCATACTACATTGCTGGGTGGCCTGAGGTGCGAATTTACTCCGCACATAGAAATGAGTTGACTGTCATTGCCAGGGGCGCTATGTTCCAATGCGCCAGTCAGAGGAGGGTGGTTGTGCGCGTTGAAAAAAAATGTAGCACTGAGATAGAGATAGTTTAAGTCTCTTTCAAGGGCCGTTAGCTCAGTTGGTAGAGCAGCTGACTCTTAATCAGCGGGTCCACGGTTCGAGCCCGTGACGGCCCATTTAAAATCAATAGGTTATACTATAATTCGTAATTTTCCGTGAACCAAATTTGAACTAGTAATTCTTTCAGCAGCGTCACGCAGGTGATCACTTGAAAACTTTGTCGGATTTTATAGGAAATTAAAATTGAAAAATAAGGGCCGCTATAGCACAGCAGGATCGTCTGAAGGTGAATATCAACCTGGCTCGGACAACAAGGTATTAAAAAACTTGTTGGGTATCATCCAATTATCTGATCTTGAAATTTTAGAATCAAATAAATTGACAGAATTAACAAAACAATTAATTTTTTCTCTGAAAAAGGGGCATCGTTTTATTGAAAAAGATATCCAAAAAATACACCGACAATGGCTGCAGGATATTTATGCTTGGGCGGGTAATTACCGCCAGGTAAATATGAGCAAAGGAGGGTTTTCATTTACTGCTGCTCATGTGATTCCGAAATTAATGCAAGAGTTTGAAAAAAATATTTTGGTACAATTTACGCCTTGTATTTTTGAAGATAAAAGAGAAATACTGACAGCACTGGCAACAGTGCACGTGGAATTGGTGTTGATTCACCCTTTTAGAGAGGGGAACGGTCGACTTGCTAGGCTGCTATCCACCTTAATGGTATTGCAAGCGGGGCTGCCTATATTGAATTTTTCATCGATTAAAGGTGACTTGCAGGAAGAATATTTTGCTGCTGTAAGAAGCGGCCTTGATAGGAATTATCAGCCCATGGAGATTATTTTTTCGAAGATTCTTTTGCAGTCGCAGTAAATTTACCTTTGACGACTTTTATTTTAATACCAATGCCTTCGATAGCCGATGAGCTTTCTACATTTCGGCAGATTGCCTTTTCAAGCTTCCGTGGATCCTGTAGATAAGGGTTGATGTCGATAACCCGCGTACTTTTCATCATTAAACCATTGATACAGTTAGTTCCATGGGGCACTTGTCAGTAACAAATAGCAGATACATACAACAATTACCAACGCTAATTATACCAGAACTTACTGTTTATGATCCTTGCTAATTGTTGTTATTAATCAATTGGTTATATCTCTTACTCGTACTCGGCGGGTCCACGGTTCGAGCCCGTGACGGCCCATTCAACAATCATTTTTTTTAACAAATTGTAGATAGAGGCTTGACACACCATAACGCTTGGCAACAGCGGCCATGGAAATCGTGATCTGTTTCGCGTAGCATTCGAACAATTTGTTCCTCTGAATATTGACTCTTTTTCATACAATGCCTTTTTTGAGGGGTATTATCTCTACTTTACTTTGGTATAAAAATCCCGAGGCAGGTCATGGAGTATTGGGTA
>Ga0155638_1048_pt2 | contig 14008 bp, 10 predicted proteins | sample RifCSPhighO2_12_FD_107295 | JGI IMG/M metagenome (GOLD analysis project Ga0155638, IMG submission 107295) | Verrucomicrobia bacterium RIFCSPHIGHO2_12_FULL_41_10
ATAAGTCGATCACTTTTGCGTCAATTTCAACAAGCACAACTTTCTCAACTGTAGAATGGCGCAACACTTCTCTTAGCACTCCCCCTTCGCCACCACCGACAATTAACACAGATTTTGGGTCTGGATGCGCAAGAAGGGGCACATGGGCCATCATCTCATGATAAATGGGTTCATCCGCTTCCGTCATCTGAACCGTCCCATCCATCACCAAGACCTTTCCAAAACGGGGATTTTCAAAAATCATCAAATCCCACCAATCGCTTTTTTCTTGGTAAATCACCGAGGATATTTCGAAAGATTGACCATAAGGAGAGTAAAGAGATTCCACATATCGCTCACTTGCAAAAAGGCCAAAAGCCCAAACGAATGCCATCCAAAACGCCATCCAACGCATAATCCCCTCCAAAAATGGGACAGGAGCGTAACACATGGGAAACTTTTTTTGTTAAGGAAATTTTTTGCAAAAGACAAAGGGAATCATCTACGTTATTGAAAACTTCTACCCAATGATGTTAGAGAGAGGGAGAGTTGGGAGCGAAGTGGTTGTAGTGCGAATGATCCAGCACGACGTTGATTACAGGGTAATTCTCTGAGCGCTCAGTGGGTGGCACTTGACATTCATTTTTGTGAGGAATTAAATTATTCGAACCATCGTTTGTCCATATTTTATATCTAACTTTATACAAATGCTGAATTACATAAAATTCTAAAGGACCACCAAAAGCATTCCCTCGAAGTTTTGTTATATAATCAGTAATACGTTTAGTTTTATTTTCAAGTCTTTCTAAAATTGGTATTCCGTCATTAAGTAAATACATTAAATCCTTTTCCGAACTGCATTTCTCTGTAATGACTTGAAGAAGTAACAGTTGTAAGTTTTCATCAGTTTTCCAATTTTCATTTATGTGATTTGCTATACGTTGACGTAATCCTGAAGCAATATTGCCCGCTTCATTTAGCTCGCGATCCCCTATCTTCTTACAACCATGTAAACCAAAAAGAGTCGCATAGAGCCAGCAACTTCCATCGCGACCCACTTTAGTAATTACGCCCCGCACGTTACTTTTTGTACCTAAAATATACCTAGACCGTTTCAACACGTCTAATGTTCTTTGAGGAATTAAAATAGGTCCTTTAAGACGGAGAGTTTCGCTATAATTAAGAAGTTCTTTTCTGTCATTTGATATTGCATTTACATTTCTTTCAGGAATGTTTTTTGTATTTGATTTGATTCCTATGATTTTGTTTTTATCATCATCAATTAAAGACTTATCAGTTCTAATCTTTTGTTCGAGCGAATTTAAGAAGCTGTCGTCACTCGTTAGCGCAGCCTGAATTTTCAGCATCCCTTCTCGACACAAGTTTGGACTCTTCCAACCAAATCGACCAGGGATTTCTGTATCGTATTTTACGATCTCATCCAAAATCTGCTTGGCCGACCCATGCCCTTTTAATTTATCCTTCAACAAAGCGACTTCGACAGCAACTAATGCATCAACGCGGTTTATTCTTCTCGTCTGTTGGTCCAATAGTGCATTACTTGGCGTGAACTGACGGTCCGAGAGCCCCTGAACTTTAGCAATCGTCTTATCGCGATCTTTAATTGCCTGATTCAGCACCTTCACACGGCCTTCCAGACTCTTAAGTTTTACTCGACCCCACGATCTTTTGGTGATCTTGTGAACAATATCGTCGTTTATCCCAACTACGCAGCCAGCAACGTTGCATTTTTGTAAACTTGTGTAAAGCGCAGAATTTCTATTCAACCCCGCAACATAACCACTTCTAAAAAACGCCAACTTTAATGCCTTATTAAATATATAATTACATTCATTATAGCATAATTAGTAGTTGTTTTGCAAAAATTATATAATTAATTTTTTATTCGATGCAAATAGAAGGCGATCCAAAACACCGCCTATAAATGTAAGGTACTTAGGATCTTGTTTTCAGGGTTAGCGACCCTTCTAAAAGATCTCGAATCCTCGTCATCCCATCATCATGCAGTTTTAGGCTCTTCCGACCAAACCAATGGGAGACTTCCATATTGTATTTTGTGAGCTCCTGCGAAATCTGCTCAGTTGAGTAGTCTTTTTTTAAATTACCCTTCAATAAAGCGACCTCAACAGCAACTAACGCATTAACGCACCAGTGTCTCCCGTTCGCCATATTATTACTTTTCGACAACCGTCCGGGTGTCACCTTCTGAACCCCGTATTCATCAATTGGCACGATTCTATCATTCCTAGCTCTATCAATAGTCTCATCGCGATCTTTGATCGCTTGATTCAGCACTTTTATACGACTTTCTAAGCTCTTGAGTTTAAGCTGTCCACACCACGATCTTTTAGTGATCTTGTCAATAATTTTGTTTATCTTCCGTGTAGGGTCGGAAGCTGAACGACTGCTATATTCTACCAGAGCGCTGTGAAGCTCCGGGGAATTAGCACTCAACTCTCTAATAAAACCGCTTCTTAAAAATGCCAATTTTAATACCTTGCTAATATATAATAAAATTATTATACCATAGTAGTAATTATTTGTAAAAAATAGATAATTAATTTTTTATTTAATATAAGCAGGGGGAGGCCGAAAGCAACACCTATGAATTTGAGGTACTTAGGATCCTGTTTTCTAAAGTTGACACCCTCTGGTATTTTTTTAACATACTACATATCAGTAAGTTATGAGAATGTGAATAAAAAAAGAAGAGTTAGGAACCGGGCACAGGCACGGGCTATGTAAGTCCGATATTGACAATTTCTAACATTTTAGAAAAAAGGGAGGGATGAGTGAGCCAAAATACCCTCCCCTTTCGGGCGAAGAGCTGCAGGTTGCGATTGCAAAGGAATCGGAGCGCTTTAAGGCGACGTACCTTTGGCTTGAAAAGCATTTGCCTTCGAGCTTTTTAAATGAGGTGGATCCTGAGACAAGGATTGTCATCGCGAGGAATTTGCTCAGTTTTTCTCTTCAAGGAAAATGGATTCAAATTAGGCTTAAGGCATTTGCTGTTGTCTGTTGCATTGATGGCCCTGCGGCAGATTTACAGATCTTAAAGCCTTTTGGAAAATTTGCGATCCGCTATTACAGAACGTTTGTCTCGAATGAACCCCTCCCTGGTGAGGCGGGAAATTTAAGAATTGGGATCCTCTATTTCCGAGAAAGTGAAGAGGAAAAACTCGACGCAAAAACAAAAGAGAGCCTATTTCAACTTGTTAAAGAGGAACACCCTCAACTAGAAAGTCAAGAGTTTGCAACGCTCATTCAAGGTCTATCCCCCCGTTTTATCCACTCCATGAATGTGGATGGATTGCGATCTTCTATCCGCCTTTTTTTCCAAGCGAAGTTGCGCGACCAGTGCCAATATGAACTGAAGCGCAATGAGGATTGGAAAAGTAAGGAAGTCCCCTCTTTACAGCTCATCATCGCCTGGAGAAGTGTCCCCAAGGGAAGTTTCCTCTATCGCCTTGTCCAAGTGATCCACTCTCATCGTCTCGCGTTGCAGACAGGGGTTGCTACTTATGTCGATCCCTATTCTTGCAACAACGTAGTGCTTCTCTCTTTAGGCCTTCACGGCCTTTCTGGGAAAGCTGCTTGGGAAGAGACCGATATCGACGACTTTATGAGAGAGCTTGCGCTGACAAAGTATTTTGATCTTGATGACCCTGTCGGAACAACTTTTGTGCAACCAACCCTTTTAACTGGCAATGAAGGCCACCTGGTCCGCAATTTCATCAGCTTTACCCATCAGATTTTAGTGCACGCAGATCCCAATCTCTACTCTTTAGACAAAGTGGTAGAAGGATTTTGCCGTCACCCAGAACTTACCGTTAAACTGTGCAAAGCCTTCTCCTGGAAATTCAATCCCAAACAAAACGATCTAAAGATCTATGAAAAAGAGAAAAATGAACTCTTTGAACTCATTGAAAAACTAGACACAGGGCAAGCTCTCAACGACTTAAGACGGAAAAACATCTTAAAGCAAGGACTTTATTTTGTAGACTCCACTCTAAAAACCAATTTCTACAGGACAAATAAAACAAGTTTTAGTTTTCGGATCGATCCCACATTTTTAGAAAAAGTCCCTTACGCAAGAGAAGAGAAATTCCCTGAGATCCCCTTTGCCATTTTTTTTATTCGAGGCATGCACTTCATCGGCTTCAACGTCCGCTTTCGAGATCTTGCAAGAGGGGGCGTGCGGACGATCATTCCTGCAAAAAGAGAGCAGTTCAACTCTGATCGCAACAACCTCTTTTTTGAAGCCTATCAACTCGCTTATACCCAACAAAAAAAGAATAAAGATATCCCTGAAGGGGGAGCAAAAACGGCTATCCTTTTAAAACCGACAGATGTGTTTCAAGTCGAAGAGGAGATCTTTGTTAAAGAGATGAAAGAGGAGGGACTTGCAAATGATGCGCTCCAAACAAGACTTGCTGCTTACCAGAAAGAAAAAAGGGAAGCTTATATCAATGCCTCTCAACGCTGCTTAATCGATAGCTTACTCACTCTCATCAACTGCAAGATAGATGGCACCCTACGCACCTCTTCTGTGATCGACTATTGGAATAAGCCTGAATACATCTATCTTGGTCCTGATGAAAATATCTCAAATGAGATGCTTGTCTGGATTGCTGACTACGCAGTAGAGCAAGGATACGCTCCAGGGCGCGCCTTCATGAGCAGCAGCCCAAAAGGGGGAATCAACCATAAGCATTATGGAGTTACTTCCTATGGTCTTCATGTCTATCTTGAAGAAGTGCTCCATTTTCTCAACATCGATCCTTATAAGACTCCCTTCACGATCAAAATTTCAGGGGGACCTGATGGTGATGTAGCGGGAAATGAGATCCTCAACTTGAGCAAATTCTACCCGAAAACTGCGAAAGTGATCGCCCTCACCGATGTCTCGGGAACAATCTTTGATCCTCAAGGGCTTAACCTAGAAACTTTGACTCACCTTTTTCACGAGGTCAAATCGATCCGCCATTATCCAGCTGAAATTTTATCAGACGGGGGCTTTCTCCTCGACTTGCAGACAAAAAAAGAGGAAACCGCCTACGCCATTTCCACCCTTCTTTTAAAGAAAAAAGAAGGCAAGGTGATTCAAGAATGGCTCTCTGGAAATGAGATGAATCTCCTCTATCGCAACAATCTCCATCAAACAGTTGCCGATATCTTCATCCCTGCGGGTGGAAGGCCGAGAACCCTCAACGAAAATAATGTAGAAAGTTTTTTAAAAGGAGGAAAACCCACTTCCAAAGCCATTGTCGAAGGGGCCAACCTCTATTTAACTCCTGGCGCAAGGAGAGTTTTAGAAAAACTTGGCGTTCTTATCTTTAAAGATAGCAGTTGCAATAAAGGGGGCGTGATCACCTCCTCTTTAGAAGTCCTCGCCAATCTTTGTATGAGTGAAGAGGAATTTCTCAAAATCAAAGAAGACTACATCAAAGAGGTGCTGACCTTCATCCACGCTGCTGCTAAAAAAGAAGCCCGCCTCCTTTTAGAGACACACCGCAAAACGGGGGCTTTCCTCACTGATCTTTCTGAAGAGACGTCAGAAAAAATCAACACCTTCAAGTATCAGATCCTCGATCATTTAAAAAATCAGAATCTTCCCCACGACCCCAATGACCTACTCATTCAGTGTCTCATCCACTACGCCCCCCCTATCCTGCAAAACCGCTTTCTCAACACACTCCTCAAAATCCCAGACCTCCACCAAAAAGCAATCATCGGGTGCTACATCGCCTCTCGCCTTGTCTATGGCAAAGGGCTTAGCTGGACACCCAACATCATCGATCTCCTCCCAACATTAAAAATGAGCGATTTGGATAGTTAGTTACTTTTCTTAACGATCTCAGATTTGAGCATCATCGTACCGAATCCAGGAACCTTTGCTTCGATATTGTGGCCATTTACCTCATCTACAAGGCGAATGTTTTTTACCTTTACACCGATCTTTAAAGCTGACGACGCTCCTTTGACCTTTATATCTTTGATGATTGTCACACTATCGCCATCCTGGAGGATGTTCCCATACGCATCCTTCACAACAGATTGCGCTACCTCACCTTCCTTCTCGACGTGAATCGCCCATTCATGGCCACATTCCGGACAAATATACAAAGCTCCATCTTCGTATGTGTGCTCAGAACCGCATTGAGGACATTTAGGCAAATCTGTCATAAATAATCACTTTTTTGGGGGGCGTTTTTTCAATTAACAATTGGGCTTTTTCTTAGCTTCGATTTTTTGTCTTGGAACATAAGCATCGAGATCGATATCATCTCCCCAAGCAACTGTATCACTTCTGGGGTCTATCTGAACATCATTGAAGAAGTCAATCGAATTCCAGGCTTCAAAAATCCCTTTTCCTACGAGGTGATTGAGATCCACTTCGCCCTCAAGACCATCATCAAAACGAATCCAGATATGATAATTAGGTAACGCCTTACACGCCACTATCTTAAGTCCTTTGGTCTCCATAGACCCCTGTTTAATCAAGCGGGGGAATTTTGTGTAGCTTTTTATTATTTGCAGCACGATTCCACTCTTCCATGAGATTTTGAAGGCCGTCATACTAGAACAAATTTTTATTTTTTCAAATTGAAAAATTCTGAGTTTCACCTACCTAAAATTTTATTTTTACCATATTTTAAGTATAATTTTGTATAATTGCCGAAACAATTATTAAATTAGAGATTTTTATGAGCAGTTGTATGACAATTTATGGAAGCGCCGCGGAGTATAATAACAGCGCAAGAGAAGAGCTCAATACATTTAAACACATCGAATTGGGGGCAGCTAATTACGGTCCAGAGCACGTGCGCAGTGATTGGTCATGTCGTTGGCTCGCAACTACCTCCCCTGCCAGGTACACTGTTTTAAATAACTCAGTTGGCTATGTGATCAATGAAGCGGTGAGATCGCAAGCCGTATGTCAAAAAATTATTTTCTATTTGAATGATATCTCTTCAGAAGGGCTCGATTCTGCAGCAAGACATTTGTCTACATATCTCACAGGAAAAATGGAAAGAGGAGAATTACCCAATATAGATATTGCCATTGTGAAAATTGCTGGTGACATGTTCACAATGCCTAGCTGGCCAATGGCCAACACAGCGCATCTTCTGCATCCTGTGTCAGCACCAACAAGGAGTATATTTTATTATACCGCTGAACGAAACCAGTGGCTTGTCTTTCTTCAAAGAATCACACAAGCCTCTGTCTCAGGAGTCTATATCCGTGATATTGATGTGGGAGACCTCAGGAAAGAGATGACCATGCATCGTCTCGAAACACCTAATCCTACAGATAGGACAATCGAAAACTTGGAATTTTCACTTGAAGAGCACGAACAACTAAATGAGGCTTATATCTATCCCTCCGGCCTTATTTATGATCTTGATGGCGAACGCCGAGGTGCTCTCAGCTACCGCGTTCGTTATACCGAGAGTGGTTCAAGAACCTTAGAAAATGACAAGGAGGCGCCTTGAATTTGAAGCAGACGGAGTCGTTGCCTACGCCTCCAAGGTTAAACACCTTGGCGATGCAGGCAGCTTCAAATTCAATGGCTGCCCGACGCGGTCAGAACCGATTCTTGAATCACGAGCGGTATATATAGAAGAATCTAAAGAACTTGCAGCAAACGACTTATAAACAAAATTAAGCAATCTAGTCGAGGGATTGCTAAATATTTAAGTCATTTGCTATAATCGGTCTTAAGTTCTATGAAAAGTAGTAAGCTTAAGGCTTTACCTCATAAAAAATGGATCAAAAGCGACCGAGAGCAGGCCGTCTTGCTGGGGTTTGTGGAGTTGTACCTGAAAACGGGGAAACCGATCGGGTCGAGCACCCTCCAAGAACATGGTTTTGAGTCGCTAAGTTCTGCCACTATCCGCAACTATTTCAGCAAGATGGAGCAAGAGGGGTACTTAAAACAGCACCACATCTCTGGAGGGAGAACCCCAACGGAAAAAGCGCTCCGCCTCTATGCCGACACCTACTGGACAGAAGGGGTCCTCGATGCCTCACAAGAAGAGGCAATCGCATCGCTTTTTGCCAAAAAAGGGAAAAAAGTGACGGGGATCATCCATGAGGCAGCGTCGCTACTGAGCGATTTAAGTAAGTGTGCCGTCTTCATCTCCTCTCCAAGATTTGATCAAGATTTCATCCAAGACGTGCGCCTTGTTCGCCTCGACGCTGAGCAGCTCCTTGCCATTGTCATTACAGACTTTGGGGTTATCCGCACAGAATCGCTTTACGTAGAAAGGACAATTGACTCGCACTTTTTAGAAAATTGCGAACAGTACTTCCGGTTCCGGATGAGCAAAGGGGAAAAACCCCTTTTTGAAAGTGAGGCGCAAGTGAAGATGGCAACCCGGATCTACAATGAAGTGATGGTGCGCCACCTTGTTAGTTACGCAAACTTTCCCAATGAAGATCTTTTCGGAACAGGTCTTTCCAAATTGCTTGCCTACCCGGAATTTAGCGAAGCGACCCTTCTTGCAAGCAGCCTTTCCCTTTTTGAAGACGATGCGGAGATGCGAAAAATTTTAAAGCAATGCTGCAACAAAAATGAGATGATGCTTTGGTTTGGAGAAGAGCTCTCTCAACTCACCTCTAAAGCCGCCCACTGCGCAATTTTAGCCATCCCCTACCGGATCAATCAGATGCAAGTAGGCGCAATTGCTCTCCTTGGCCCTACGCGCATTCCCTACCGCAATCTCTTTGGGCTAGCAAGAGCTTTCAGCGAATACTTAAGTGAAGCACTTACGCAAAGTATCTACAAATATAAGATCTCTTTTCGCACTGCGTCAAAAGCGACACAAGAGATCTCAAATTCCTCTATCTTATTAGAAAATCAAGGACATTTAAATGAGTGAATATGAAGAAGTGATCTCTTCAGAATCTGAAGAGGGGCAAGAGAACTGGAAGGATAAATACCTTCGGACGCTTGCTGAAATGGAAAATATGAGAAAGCGAATGCAGAAAGAGAGACAGGAGACGACCCGATTTGGCGTTGAAAACGCAATTGGAGAGTTCCTTCCCGCTATCGACAATCTGGAAAACGCTCTCCGCTTTGCAGAAAATGCAGGAGGAGAGGTAAAAGTCTGGGCGCTTGGCTTTGAAATGATCCTCTCTCAATTCAAAGAAACATTGCACAATCACGGGGTTGTCTCTTTCCACTCAGAGGGCAATCTCTTCGATCCCCTCTATCATGAGGCGGTTGAAACAGTAGAAACGGAAGATCACCCAGATGGGATGATTCTCCACGAATTTAGCAAAGGCTACAAAAGCGGCGCAAGGACAGTGCGTCCTGCACGCGTAAAAGTAGCCAAACACCCTCAGAAGTCACCCTCCTTAGAGGAAGATGGCATCGAGGCAAATCATTCATAAAAGGAAAATAGATTATGGCACCAAAAAAGAACAAAATTATCGGTATTGACCTCGGCACAACCAACTCTTGCGTTGCAGTGATGGAAGGTGGATCTACAATCGTCATCGCAAACGCAGAAGGGGCAAGAACAACTCCTTCTGTGATCTCCTATAAAGGGGGAGAGAGATTGGTGGGAATTCCCGCAAAAAGACAAGCGGTTACCAACCCCGAAAAAACGCTCTTTTCAACAAAGCGCTTTATTGGACGCAAATACAACGAAGTGCAAAAAGAGAGCCAAACTGTCCCTTACAAAGTGACAAAAAATAGCAACGGCGATGTCGCTTTTGAAGTAGAAGGGAAACTCGTCTCCCCAGAAGAAGCTGCCGCTCACATTTTGATCAAAATGAAAGAGACTGCAGAAGCCTATCTCGGTGAAAAGGTCACAGAAGCTGTCATCACAGTTCCTGCCTACTTCAACGACTCTCAACGTCAGTCGACAAAAGATGCGGGCAAGATTGCGGGACTCGATGTAAAAAGGATCATTCCAGAGCCAACAGCTGCAGCCCTTGCTTATGGTCTTGATAAAGTCCATACAGACAAAAAAATCGCTGTCTACGATTTGGGTGGTGGAACGTTTGATATCTCCATCTTGGAAATTGGCGATGGAGTCTTCGAAGTTCTTGCAACAAACGGAGATACCCGCCTCGGTGGCGATGATTTCGACAATACGATCCTCATTTGGCTCTTAGATGAATTTAAAAAAGAGCATGGGATCGATCTTTCTAAAGATAAAATGGCTCTGCAACGTCTCCGCGATGCAGCTGAGAAGGCAAAGATCGAACTCTCTGGCACGCTCAGCACAGAGATCAACCAACCCTTCATCACAATGGATGCGTCTGGTCCTAAGCACCTCTCTATCACGCTCACACGAGCTAAATTAGAAGAGCTCTGCCATCAGCTGATCGAACGGACAGTTGAGCCTTGCCGCAAAGCAATTAAAGATGCAGGACTTTCAACAGATGATATCGGCGAAGTGATCCTCGTCGGCGGTATGACCCGTATGCCGGCTGTCCAGCAAAAAGTAAAAGAACTTTTTGGCCGTGAGCCTCATAAAGGGGTAAACCCAGATGAAGCTGTTGCAATAGGAGCTGCAATCCAAGGGGGAATTTTTGCAGGGGACGTCAAAGACGTACTCCTTCTCGATGTTGTTCCTTTGACACTCGGAATTGAAACACTCGGCGGCGTATTGACACCTCTTATCGAGAGAAATACGACGATCCCAAGTCAGAAAAAACAGGTCTTCTCAACTGCAAGCGACAACCAGCCTGCAGTGACGATCGTTGTTCTCCAAGGAGAGCGTCCTATGGCCAAAGACAACAAGGAGATTGGGCGATTCGATCTTACCGATATCCCACCTTCTCCTCGTGGCGTTCCTCAAATTGAAGTGATCTTTGACATCGATGCGGACGGCATTCTCCATGTATCTGCAAAAGATAAGCAGTCTGGCAAAGAACAGAAGATCCGGATCGAGGCAAAATCAGGTCTTACCGACGCTGAAATCCAAGCCAAGATCAAAGAGGCCGAACTGCATGCAGCAGAAGATAAAGAGCGCAAAGAGTCGATCGAAGTGCGCAATGAAGGAGATGCCTTAGTCTTTAGAGCTCAAAAGTCGCTCGATGAGTACAAGGAAAAACTCCCTGCGAATATCACCTCTGAAATCCAAACCCGAATCGATGCTTTGAAAAAAGCGCTTGAGGGGCAAAACCAAGAGGAGATCAAGTCAAAGACAACCGATCTGCAAAACCATATGCAGAAAATTGGCGAAGCGCTTTCTCAAGCAGGCGCAGCCACACCTCCACAAGATAGCGCTCCAAAAAATGGCAAAGGAGACAATATCGAAGAGGCAGAAGTTGAGGTCGTAGACGATAAATAAGGGCAACTGCCCATAAGCTTAAAGGGTACCTCGCCTTGAAACAAGGCTAAGGTACCTTTAAGTTTATGGGCATTCTTGTTTCAAAAGAACTTAGAAAAAAGCCTCGAAAGATCCTGGTAAGTAATGTAGAGAAAAAAGACCACAAGCAAAGCTACAAACGGGATAATCAGCCTTTCCATTGTCCTTGCTGCAAAGGGTTTTCGGCGAATGGCTTCTGCAATGGAGATCATGATATGTCCACCATCTAAGACAGGGATGGGGAGAAGATTGACAAGGCCTAAGTTCAGGCTAATGAGCGCAAGCCAGAAAAGAACCTCTTTCACTCCAACCATCCAGCTTTGATGAACCATGTGGACAATACCAACAGGACCACTCACATACTTCGGATTGAGTGTCCCAGAGAAAAGAGCTGTCAGAGTTCTCCACGTCTCAACTGTGACAGAACCAAATTGTTGAAAAGGGGTGGGATTATAGATCACTTCTCGATCTGATAACCCAAGTCCTAAGATATAGCGGTTCCCTTTAAAAGTGGGAACAATCGGCCGAAGCAGATGAAGATCTCCTTCCTGCGATAGAAGTTCTTTTTGTCCAATGCCAGCAATGAGTTGATTCAACGCGTTAAGAGAAAGACGATCGAACTGAGCATCGGCTTTTCTCCATGAATGTACCATCTGTTGGGTTGGATTTCTCTCTACAATTGTAAGGACACGTCTTGTCTGAAGAGCTTCTAACAGTTGATAAGAGGAAGTAATGCGTACCCCGTCAATCGCTATAATCTTATCCCCTTCTTGCAATCCATCAGCTACAGCAACTTGGGTCTGCGGATCGACAAATCCAAGCTTTCGCTCCACAACTCCAGTTGGCGAAAGGCTATATGGGATAAAGGAAAGATCTTGAAGCTTACCCTTAATCCCCGCCTCATATTGCCAATCGCCCACTTCTGCTTTTTCATAGGAGGTCATTTTCACATCGTCTAATCGGATGCGCGCTACTTTCTGAAGGGAACGTTTCCCTTCCCTTTCAATGGTTACAAGCGCTGTTGACTGATTGACTAAAGAGCTCAATTGTTGAACGGAAAAGATCCTCTCTCCATCTGCCCAAACGACGCGATCTCCCAATTCAATCGAGCTTTCTGCCACATTGGAATACCCAGCAGAAGCTGTATAGATTAAGTATGAGGCAGGGGCTAAAACGCCAATGGTTCGAAACTTTGGACTTGCAACTAAAGGGTTTGGATAAGAGGGGAGAGTGTAGTCAAAAGGAGTTTTTTCTCCCGTCACTTCATTGATCTTTTCCCCTTGAATCTGGATCGTCTCTCCCTTCATCAAAGAGGCGACAAGGAGATCTCGAAATCCGTTATAAGGAGCGCCCCCATATTGGTCGATTAAGTCGCCAGGTCTTACCCCTTTTTCATAAAGAGTGGAATGGGGATCGACCCAACCGATGCGATGCGTAAATTCTGCAAAGGGTTTTTCTCTTCCACCAGTAACCCACAGGAAAGAAAAAAGAAGAAAAGCAAAAACGATGTTTACAAGGGGGCCTGCAAGAGCAACTCGGATCCTTTGCATCGGCTTTTTCCCAAAAAAACCATCGGGTATCTCGTAGGGTTCTTTATCCCCCTCTTTCTGCATCCCCGCAATCCGCACATAGCCGCCAAAAGGGAGAATACAGATCATCCATTTTACGCCGTTCCGAACCCAAGTGAAAATCGGCTTGCCAAAACCAATAGCAAAAGCCTCAACCCGCATCCCTTCCCTAATCGCCATGAAGTAATGGCCGAGCTCATGAATAAAAACGAGAAAACTCAACGCCAAAATCGCTAAAAAAGAGTAGAGAATGCTTTCCACTTAAATTTTCCTTGCTAGTTCTCTCGCCAGGCTATCTATTGAGAGAATCGCCTCTAACGTTAGCACACTTTCTGACCTATGTGAAGTCATTAATTTTTCCAGTTTTTCAGGGATCGCCATAAAAGGGATCTCTTTTTCCATGAAGCGCTCCACCAAAATTTCATTGGCGGCATTGAGAAAACAGGGGTAACTCCTCCCCTCTTTTAAGGCACTAAATGCAAGCTGGAGACAAGGAAATTTTTTCACATCGGGGGGGTAGAAATGGAATGTGGGGTGACGGGTGAAATCAAAAGGGGAAAGAGTTCCCGGTTTTCTTTCAGGGAAAGTGAGCGCGTACTGAATGGGAAGCGCCATATCGGGGTTTGCAATTTGTGCCACAAGTGAGCCATCGACAAATTCCACCATGCTTTGCACAAGACTTTCTGGATGGACAACTGCATCAATCTGCCAAGGATCCAAGCCAAAAAGAAAGCGCGCCTCGATCATCTCCAGCCCTTTATTCATGAGCGTTGCGCAGTCAACTTTCACTTTCGGCCCCATCGTCCAATTCGGATGCGTTAAAGCCTCTTCCAAAGAGACATTTTTTAGCTCTTCTAAACTTTTATTTCGAAAGGCCCCACCCGATGCTGTGAGGATCAACTTGCGCACCTCACTTTTTTTTCCCGCCCGAAGACACTGGTGAAGCGCTGAGTGCTCGCTATCGACGGGGATCAATTCTACCCCATGCTTTTTAGCCAAACTACAGATCCACTCCCCTCCTGAGACAAGCGCTTCCTTATTGGCAATCCCCAACATCTTCCCCGAAGAAATTGCAGCAACAGCTGGCAAAAGGGCCGCATTCCCCGTGAT